>Ga0208032_1000083_pt1 | contig 88584 bp, 70 predicted proteins | sample MalvirAntarct_66_FD_184254 | JGI IMG/M metagenome (GOLD analysis project Ga0208032, IMG submission 184254) | Marine viral communities from the Global Malaspina Expedition - Malaspina viral metaG Antarct_66 (SPAdes) (version 2) | ecosystem: Environmental > Aquatic > Marine > Oceanic | place: West... | reverse complement strand
GTGTTGGCACAAAGGCTACTGGTGCCTGATCGACTTGTAAATCTAATGTCGTTGTATCATAACAGCCTGTATTGATATCCTCTACGCGAACATAAACCGTTTGTGGATTGGAAATATTGGTATAAGGCATAGTCAACATATTCATATCCGAATCTGCATCTAACTGTGTTAAATAATAACTCACTACGTAATTGGGATTGTTGCCCGTAATCTCATTATTCTTTACACTTAAATCGATACTCGTAAATCCATCCGATACATTGTCATCACAAACACCTAATAACGTTGGAACTACTATAACTGGTAAAGGGTGGACTATTAAATTAAATGTTGTTATACTTATGCAACCCGTAACAGTATTCTCTAAACCAACATAAATGATTTGTGGATTACTAATATTCTGATAAGGACTGATTAATGCATTTGTTCCTGCTAATGCAGCAGCTTGTGTTTCATAATAATTTACTATCACATTAGCTTCACCACTTAAAGCCTCAGTATCTTTTATACTTAAATCAAAAAACTCTTGGTCGTCATTTGGGTTATTATAATCACATAATTCATAATCGCTAATAGATGAAATAACTGGTAACGAATTAACTGTTAACAAAAGTTGAACTGTATCATAACAACCAGAAGTAGTATTCTCAAGTCTTACATAAACTGTTTGATTAAACGGAACTATATTGTTATAAGGGCTTGTTAGATTATTAACATCATTATCTGCATCAGACTGAGTTTCATGATAAGTAACAACCATACCTGTTTGACCATTTAAAACTTCTGCATCCTTTGAAGTTAAGTCAAAAATTGAAAACCCATCTGTATCATCATCACAAGCTTCTAAAGGCGTTGGCGCATTAGGAACTGGTAATGGGTTAACAATTAAATTTAATGTTGTTGTATTGTAGCAGTTAGTATTATTGTCTTCTAATCTTACATAAATTGTTTGTGCATTTATTATGATATTTGTATAAGGATCAAATAAAGGGTTAGTCGCTGAATTAGCATCTGCTAAAGTTTCATAATATGCTACTGAAACTCCTGATTGGCCATTCAAAATTTCTACATTTTTATCTGTAAGATTGAATATCGCAAAACCATCATTATTATCATCACATACTTCTAAGGGTGTTGGTATAATCGTATTAGGTAGCGGATTAACATTCAAAGTGAAGGTCGTATAACCATAACAATTTGGAGTGGCGTTTTCTGAAACTCTAACATGAATTGTTTGAGGGTTACTAGTATTATTATATGTCGTTGGATTTAAAATAGGATTAACTCCCATCTCAGCATCTGTTTGTGTTTCATAATAAGTCACTGTGTAATCTGCAGGCAACTGACTTCCTAAAATTGTAGTTGTTTGAGATAATAAATTAAACTGACCTACTCCATCATTACTTGCATCATCACAAACAAACATATCTGCAGGTTGGCTAGCTAATGCTCTATCATTAACTACCAAGCTAAAAACAGCATTAGGAGAAGCATTATAGCAATTAGCATCTAGCGAACTTTCTATTCTAACATAAACTGGTTGAGGATTATTTATATTAGTATAAAGACTAACTAATGCTCCAGTACCAGCATCAGCATCAGCAAAAGATGTGTGATATGTAACGATAAAATCTGTTGCGGCTTGAGCTCCTAAAATCCCTGGTGTTTGAAGTTCTAAATCGAATTGCTCAAAACCATCATTAGAGACATCATCACATACTTCCATATCAGCAACAGGATTAATTGTTGGCTGTGGTGTAATAATTAAAGTAAAAGTGTCTGTAGCATAGCACCCAGAATTCAGAAATTCTACTCTAGTGTAAATAATTTGTCCGTCTGTGCCTGAATAAGATGCTGGAGTAGTAATTGGATTTGTATCAGCATCTGCATCTGCTTGAGTTTCATGATAAGTAACCACAAAATCTAAAGGATCTAATGCTCCTAAAGCCAAAGCATCATTAGGGGTTAAATCAAAGTTATAAGGAGCAGAACCAGGATCGCAAAGCGTAACATCTTGAACTGAACCCATTACAATATCTGGGTAAAATTCAATGACTACAGAATCACTCGATTGACAAGCTCCTGAAAATATAACATCTACACTGTAAGTTCCAGATTGAGTAACAGTAATTGTTGAGGAGGTTTCTCCAGGGATAACCACTCCCTCATAATACCAAATATGTGTAGCGGTAGGTACTTGAGTGTCTAATGTAATTGATCCTCCTGTACATACTGTGTTTCCTGCTGCGATAGTAATATCATCTCCTAATTCCCCTCCTAAGTTAAAACTGCCTGCTCTTAAAAATACTCCAGAATCTAATAGTGTGTCTGTAGCATCTGCTACAACTAATTTTATATGATAAGTATCTCCGGGTATCACAGCAGATTGAGCTGTAAATACAGCAGTTCGTCCATCAAAAGATATTGGAGGTTGATTATTAGGAGTATATGCTCCAAAATATTGTTCATTTATTGCTGGACATGACCCATTAAATGGGTGAATATTTGTAACTAATATAGGTGTATTTGTGCCTGGTAAAACTGCTAAATTTGTTGTATTCCCTGAAGCATCTGTCAGTAAAAAAGCAAAGGCATCAGAATAAGTACATTCAAAACCTCCCATATCATACTCTTCAGAAGCCATTAAAAAATCAAAACTAATAGTGCTCGCAAGAGGAACAAAATCGAATTCAATTATTGATGCATTATTTGAAGTAATCCCAACTGTTGCATTTAGTGCTGCATCACCTGGCCATGCTCCACCTCCTGCACTCATTGCATTATTGTTTGGCCCTCTAGCTTCCGCAGCATTTCCTGAAGATAAAATAATACCATCTTGGAAAGGAAAATCTACTCCATTACCATAAAAATATCCTATACCATTTACTGACCCAAAATTTGTTCCTGTCGAATAAGTTATGTTTGATACTTGAGCACATGGACTATTAATAAGCACATCTTCAATAAGTTCTTCAACTGTATATGTCGTTTGATCAATTACCACATTAGGCCCAAGCACAAAAACAATAATTGTATCAGTACCTGAACAACCTTGTGGGTTTGTATCTGTAACCGTAAAAGTTACAGTATATGTCCCAGGTGTATTATAAATATGGGAAACCGATTGGCCTGCTAATGTATTTCCGTCTCCAAAATTCCAGTTATAGGTTGCACCAGTTCCATCATTTGAAAATGTTGCACTTCCTGTAAAATCTACATTGTCTCCAGGTAATATCTGTATAACTCCCGAACCATTTGCAACTGGATTAGTACTATCTATAGATGCTGTTATTGTTTGACAAGGAACGGCACAAAATATATCTGCAGCCCAGCCTGTAGTTGTCCCTGATGCATTACTAACAAACTTTACTGTTATACAACCGCTAGTATTTGCTCCTGAAGCTTGAATATTACCAGGATTATTTCCAGCACCTCCTCCAGAATATGTTCCAATGACTGGAGCTGTAGTATCTGGACCATCATAAATGGTTAAAATATCTTGATTTAATTGTGTACTAAAACTTGTGAAGTTTAGAATAATAAATTCCCCAGCATTTTGTGGACAAATAGTCGCTACAAAATTTTCATTACTGCTATAGTTACCTGACGCTCCTCCTGAATCATAAAATTTATCTGGAGCACATCTGTTAAAGGTTCCATTCTGCATAAAAACATCTTGGGATAAAGCATTGAATGAAATTAATAATGTTAATAGTAAGTATAATTTTTTCATCATTGAATGTGAAATAGTTTTATTAAAAATCAATAAAAATATCTAATCTAAACAACTAAATACCAGGATTTTAATCAATTAAAGGGATTAAAAATCATTATTGTCAAATCAAAAAAAACTTTAATCCAAATTGTAATATGCTTTTAAAAAGCTAGAAATTTAATAAAATTAAGTAATAACGTCATCAAATTAGCTATAAAAAACCCAATTTAACAGTTAATGTGTTATGTTATATTACTAAACAATTAAATTACACCTGTTTATATTTAATTAGTTTAAATACTTTTTAACTTAATCAATTAAGAAATAATCAATATTTCAATATGGTATTTAGTATTTTTGCAAAAAATACTTGAGATGGAAAATGTAAAGATTAATATAAAAGAAACAAATAACCCAGCTATAATAAAATTTGAAGCAAATTCTTTTTTGACCAATCATCAAAGCTTTGAATTCAATAACATTGATGAAGCCAAAAATTCGCCTTTAGCTCAACAACTTTTTTACTTACCTTTTGTTAAAAAGGTTTACATTTCAGGAAATTTTATTGCAATTGAACGCTACAATATTGTTGAATGGAAAGACGTTCAAGATGATGTTGCTGAACAAATAGAATCATATATTAATAATGATGGAATTATTATAACTCCAGATGCAAAAAGCAAAAAAGTACCAGTTACTGTTTATGCTGAAAGTACACCTAACCCATCAGTGATGAAATTTGTTGCTAATAAAAAGTTAGTCACTAATTCATTTGAGTTCACTTCAATAGACGATGCTAAATTTTCTCCATTAGCAACTCAGCTTTTTCATCTTCCTTTTGTGAAAGCAGTTTTTATGGATGAGAATTATATTTCTATAACTAAATATGAGGTGGCTGAATGGAATGATATAACTCTAGAATTAAGAGAATTTATAAGAAGTTATATTGAAAATGGTAAAGACATACTCCAACCAAACGCTGCACAAAGCTTACAAAAAACAACTCAACAATTAGATGATACTTTTGAAGCATTAGATGACACATCAAAAGAAATTATAAACATTTTAGAAGAATATGTAAAACCTGCCGTTGCTAGTGATGGCGGCAATATCCAATTTCAGTCATATAATTCAGAAAGTAAAACGGTTAAAGTAATATTACAAGGCGCATGTAGTGGTTGTCCTTCATCAACTTTTACTTTAAAAAATGGTATTGAGAATATGCTTAAAGAAATGCTTAAAGGTAAAGTTGAGACAGTTGAAGCCATAAATGGATAATTAATTTTTTTATTATTATCTTTATAAAACACTTATTATTAATTTTAAAATTGTTTTAAAGATGGCAGTATTAAAGGTTATTGAAATATTATCTAATTCCGATAAAAGTTGGGAAGATGCTACAATAAAAGCTGTAAAGCATGCAGCAAAATCAGTAAAAAATATTAAATCGGTTTACGTACAAGACCAAAGCGCAATTGTAAAAAACGATGAAGTGACTGAATTTAGAGTAAATTTAAAAATTACTTTCGAAGTGAACTAGTAATACATATACAAAAAAAATTAGCACTCTAAATGAGTGCTTTTTTTATACTCTTTAATTTCATTATTTTTGATTAAATAAACTTCATTATGAAAATAATATCAACAATACTAGTCATCATAGTTGCAATTGAACATTTTTACTTTTTAATATTAGAAATGTTTCTGTGGGCAACTCCTAAGGGTATTAAAGCATTTGGTTTAAAATCCAAAGCATTTGCTGAAGAAACTAGTGTATTAGCAGCTAATCAAGGATTGTATAATGGTTTTTTGGCAGCAGGACTAATCTATTCGTTAGTAGTTGAAAATAATAATTTTAAACAATACTTTTTAATCTGTATAATAATAGCTGGTGTTTATGGAGCTTACTCAACAAAAAAAACTAAACTGTTTTATATTCAATCTCTTCCAGCAATAATTACATTAATCTTAACGTTTTAAATTTTTCTAATCGTCATTTTTTTCTTTTTTTTGCCAAAAAAATATATCATTTATGAAGAAGTTATTATTAATTTTCACTTTATCTCTATTTACTTTTAGCTCTGGAGCTCAAGAACTTATTTCTGGTCAACTTAGTGGTGGCTCAGCATCAGGTGGCTTAATATCTACTACTCCTGTTGTTGAAAACAGTCAAATTGAAGGATCTCCTTATGTTAACGAAGAATTTTTACCTGCAAAAATTTCAGCGTCAGAAGACAATATTTTTTATGTAAGGTATAATGCTTTAAAAGATGAATTTGAAGTTAAAGGAGCTAACAATGTGGCATATGCTTTAAATAAATATAGAAGAGATATTGTTGTAGAGCTAATTTCTAATAATAAAACTTATCAAGTTTATGGATATCTTGATAAAAATGAAAACGAGAATTTTGGATACTTTGTTAATTTAAGTAATCCAAATTCAAATATTAAACTTCTTAAAAAGGAAAACATAACTTTCGTAAAAGAAAAAGTTGCAGTTACTAGTTATGATTCTTCTCAACCAGCAAGATATAAAAGAGGTAGTGATGCTTATTATGTTAAAATAAATGATAATAATGCTGTTTTATTATCAACAAACAAAAAAGATGTTTCAAAACTTTTTCCTGGTAATGAGAAAAAAGTGTTAGACTTTATTAAAAAAGAAAAACTTAAACTAAAAAAGGAAGACGACATGAATAAACTAATTCAATTTACTAATACATTGATTTAATTTATTTCTTATTCTTATATTAAATAAACCCTTTCAATTTGGAAGGGTTTTTTATTATATCTATTTATTATTAACTTGTAAAAAATCAAAATACAGAATATGGATTTACAAAACTGGATTGACAAAGGCTACGATTTAATTATCAATTTTGCACCTAAAGTAATTGGAGCAATTTTAATATGGGTTATTGGCTCTTGGGTTATTAAACTTATAATTAAAGGCATTAAAAAAGCTCTAGAAAAAGGCGACTATGATATAAGCTTAAAAAAGTTTTTATTAAACCTAACTACTTGGACTTTTAAAATTTTATTAATTGTAATTGTATTAGGTACAGTTGGTGTAGAAACTACTTCTTTTGCTGCAATTTTAGCCGCTGCTGGTTTAGCGGTAGGATTAGCATTACAGGGTTCGTTAGCTAATTTTGCAGGTGGTGTTTTAATTATGCTTTTTAAACCTTTTAAAGTTGGAGATTTAATTGAATGTCAAGGAGAAGTAGGAACAGTAAAACTAATTGAGATTTTTACCACAAAACTAACTGGTCTTTCAAATAAAGAAATAATTATCCCAAATGGAGTACTATCTAATGGCAATATTGTAAATTATAGTACAGAAGGAACTAGAAGAGTAGATTTAATTTTTGGTGTTGGTTATGATTCAGACATAAAAAAAACAAAAGAAGTGTTAATGAATGTATTAACATCTAATCCTAAAATTTTAAAAGATCCTGCGCCTACTGTAAATGTATTAGAGTTAGCAGATAGCTCTATTAATTTTGCGGTAAGGCCTTGGTGTGAAACTGCTGATTATTGGTCTGTTTATTTTGAAACTACTGAAAATACAAAAGAAGCACTTGATGCAGCCGGAATAGATATTCCTTATCCTCATCAAGTAGAAATACAAAAGAAAGGTTAAGATTTTTGTTTTAAACCTATAAAGTCTTTTAAATAATAAGGCTCAAAATAAGCGACATCTTCGATGTCGTTTTTTTTGTACTTATCATACGATAATTTGCTCATCTCTTTTGCTGATGGAAGCTTATCTTCAATATAAATTGCATTAGAATGCTTGATTAGTGTTTTAGTTTTTTCAACACCATCACCAATAAAGTAAACTTTGCCCTTTTCTAAATAATCTTTAAAAGAGTTTTCATCTAAAATTTGAGCCTTTGTTTCTCTTATTTTATTATGATTTTTATCAAAAATTGCTGAATATACTTCTAATCGTCTTGCATCTAGCATTGCTACAATAATACCATCATTTATAGTTACCTGATTGGCTAATGATTGTAATGTAGCAACCGAAATTAAAGGCTTATTTAAAGCATAACAAAGTCCTTTTGCTGCAGAAACACCAATTCTTAAGCCTGTATAAGAACCAGGCCCTTTGCTTACTGCAATGGCATCTATTTGAGAAGGTTTAGTTTTTGAAGCAATTATAACTTCTTCTATAAACATATGCAATGACTCTGCATGAGAATAATTAGTATTATAATCTTCTTTTAAAACCAAAATCTCTCCTTCTTTAGAAAGAGAGACTGAACAATTGGTTGTTGCTGTTTCTATATTTAAAATATATGACATACCATATCTGGTTTACTTATATTTAGCTATTATATCTTCAATAGTTTTAGATGTAAGCTCATAACCTGCTAAAAAAGGAAACCCTTCCCATCTAACAATTCCTTTAGGATCAATTAAAACTACATGTGGAATCCCTTCTATTTCATAAGTATCATTTAAGGCTCCGTTTACATCAATACCACTAAAATATTCCATTTTAGCTTTTTTAAAACCTTTTACTTTTTCAAAAGATTCTTTACTAACTCCTATAATAACAAGTTGATCTTTAAATGTTTCTTGATATTCATTTAACTCTGGTATTGCCTTTATACAAGGTCCACACCAAGTTCCCCAAAAATCAATAAGAATAAATTTCCCTTCAGTATTTGGTTTTTCACTAACCCACTGTTGAATATTGAGTTCTGGTGCTTTTTTATTTAAAAAAGACTTAGCCCAAAGTTGCTTCTTTTGCCCAAAAGAAATTGTACTTATGGTAATGAATAAAACACTTAAAAATGTCTTACTATTCATTTTCTTCTTCTTTTTTAGCTTCTACTTTTTTCTGTTGAACTTTATCTCCACTCTTAAGTGTTTTTGAAACAACATTATATGGTCCTGTAATAATTTCATCGCCTTCTTTAAGTCCTGAAACAATTTCGATATTACTATCGTCTTGTATTCCTGTTTTCACAACTCTTAATTTAGCTTCACCTTTATTAACTACAAAAACACATTCAAATTTCTCTTCGCTTTCTACTTTAGCATTTGGAGATTTATCATCAGTTTTAGCTTTAGAAGAATATGGTTTTTTTACAGATGATGTATCTGTTTTAATAACAATAGCGCTAATTGGCACAGAAACTGCTTTAGGGCGTTTGTTAGTAATAATATCAACTGTTGCAGTCATTCCTGGTCTAAAAGGAGAGTAAGTTTCTGGCTTCCCTTCTAATAAATCTTTATACGATTCTTCAACAATACGCACTTTTACTTTAAAGTTTGTTACTTGATCTGCAGTTAATGCTCCTGCGGCAGAATTTGCAATCTCTGTAACAACACCTTTAAACTCTTTTTTAAGATATGCATCAACTTCAACAATTGTAGAATCGCCTATTTGTACTTTAACAATATCGTTTTCATTAACATCTATCTCAACTTCCATATTATTAAGGTTGGCAACTCTTAAAATTTCGGTTCCAGCCATTTGCTGTGTTCCAACTACTCGCTCACCCAACTCAACATCTAATTTAGAAATTGTTCCACTCATTGGAGCATATATAGTTGTTCTATTTAGGTTATCCATAGCTTCGTTAACAGTAGCTCCTGCACTCTGCACACTATAGTAAGCCGATTGACGATTTGCTTGAGCAATCTCGTAAGACGACACCGCTTTATCCCAATCTGCTTTAGAGATAATTCCTTTTTCAAACAACTGCTTATTTCTGTTATAACTTGCTTTTGCTTCTCTTAAAGAGGCTTCTGCTTGCTCTAAACCTGATTTTACGTTTTGATAGCTTGCTTGAGATCTATTTACTGCAGATTGAATTAAATCTGGGTTTACTCTAACTAATAAGTCTCCTTTGTTAACTTGCTGACCTTCTTTAAAAGGCAACTCAATAATCTCTCCTGAAACTTCACTAGAAATTTTAACTTCTACTTCTGGTTGAATTTTTCCTGTTGCAGATACTTTTTCAACAATATCTTTAAGCGTTACTTTTTCAATTTCAACTTCTTTAAAATTCCCTTTATTACCAAACAAACCTGCGCTTTTGCCTACTAATAATAAAATTACTAGGGCTGCAAGTGATATTAAAATAATTTTTACTGTCTTACTCATAGTGGTTAATTTAATTCTGTAATTGGAATTCCGAAATAGAATTCTAAAACTTTTAGTTTAAAAATATAATCGTATTTGGTTCTAATAACTTCGCTTTGTGCTGCTTCAAATCTGTTTTGCGATTGGCTAAAATCGAAAGCATTTAATAATCCAACATTATATCGCTCTTTAGAATAATTGTAAGCTTCTTGTCTTGCCGCTAAAGTTTTTAATGCAGCCTCGTAAGCTTTCAAAGCTCCTTTTGTATCGTTATAAGCTTGGTAAACTGTAGTTTCCATATCTAAATTAGCTTGCTCTAATAAATTTTTAGAACGCTCAAAATTCACCTTACTTCTACTTACATTATTTTTTGCTGCAAACCCATTAAATATTGGAATACTTAATTGAAGTCCAAAATTGTGATTTTTATTATCAGAGATTTGAGACTCAAAATCTGGTGTATCAAACAATCCTGAAGTAAAATAATTTGAAGAAAAACTATACGATCCTCTTAATGTTGGTTGCATTGCTCCTTTAGCAATTTTTAAATCGTATTCTGCCATTTTAGAATTAGTTTCAGCAATTTTGATATCATAACGTGTCTCTTTTGCTTTTTCTACTATTGCTTCAGGTGACTCATTTAAAATATTAGTTGGAGGTACTTCGTAATCAACATCAGCTGTATCGAAATTTTTATAGTCTTCTATTAATAATATTTGAGCTAGTTGAATTTTAGAAATTAAAATAGCATTTTCAGCATTTACTATTTGTTGTTCTTGAGTTGCTATAGTAGCTTGTATTTCTAATAAATCTCCTCTAGGCAAAACACCAGCATCTACAAGCTCATTTGTTCTGTTTAGTTCTTGTTTACTTACTTCATGCTGTGCTTGCAAAACTTTTAGTTGCTCTTTATTAAAAAGAATTTGTAAAAATGAATTCGCAACAAAAAGCGAAATATCATCTTTCATTTTATCTAATTGATATTGACTTGCTAAAATTCCTAAATTAGAGCGATGTAATTGATTTATGTTTCTTAAACCTGCATATATATCGATACCAGAACTTATTCCTCCTGAAAGATTTCTTGTAGTAGAATTAACAGCATCGAATGTTACAGGGTCTTGCCCTAAACCAATACTCCATGAATGAGATACACTTGCATTTAAAGATGGTAAGAAATTACCAAATGCATCTTTTTTATTAATCTCTGAAGTTTTTACGTCTAATTCGGATTGTTTAATAGAGATATTATTTTCTAAAGCATAATCGACACATTCACGAAGTGTCCATTTTTTTACTTGCGCTTGAGACGCCATTCCTATTAAAACAAAAAGTATAAAGATTGATTTTTTCATATAAACATATGTCTTTGCAATGGTAAAATTGTTACATGTAATTGTAAAAATAAACAATAAAATAGCAATCTTACACTTGTAGTCTTTTTGATTGTTGCTAATTAGACTTATAAAAGCAGAAAATGTTACTGATTAATTAAAGAAATTTAATCTTTTTTGGTTTTGTAAAACTTCCAATATATTAAAAAGCCAATGCTAGCAACTAATATATAAGGAATTGCCATTAAATAAATAATGCCATCATTTACTCCTTCTGCAGTTGTTTGACCTTCTTCACTTTCTAAAACTGCTCTACACATTGCGCATTGAGCACTTCCTTTTAGAAAAAAGAATAAAGAGAATAGAAAAAAGATAACTCTGCTTTTCAATTTATACATAATATGGTGAAATCATCAAGTAAACTATAACTCCAGTTATGGCAACATATAACCACATTGGAAATGTTATTTTAGCAATTTTTTTATGTCTTTCTATATTATTTGTTATTGCTCTTACATATGTAATTAACACAAATGGAATAATTACTATAGACAATAGAATATGTGTAATTAATATAAAATAATAAGCATATTTAATAACGCCTTCTCCACCAAATTTTGTAGAATCGCTTGTCATGTGGTAAGCTACATACATTACTAAAAAAGCTACAGATAAAGCAATTGCTGTTTTCATTAATCTTTCATGTAGCTTTATGTTTTTGTTTTTTATAGCTATAAAAGCAGCTATTAAAACCACTGCAGTAACTCCGTTTACAGTTGCATAAATTGGTGGTAAAAATGAAAGTGGTTCGACATCAAAACCAAGCTTGCGTAAGTTAACACCAAATAATGCAGCAACAGCTAATGGAATAATTACTGATAGTGCAACAATCCATTTGTTATATTTTTTTTCCGCTTGTAAGTTTTCTTTAGTCATTATTCTTTTAAAAGTTTAGCAATATCCTCTTTTAGTATACTTATTTCTTCACTCATCCCTTCATCATCAATCTTTTCTGCTTCAGAAATCATTCCGTTATAATAGATTATCGGATTTCCATTTACAATTCTAGAGCGAATAAATCCGTTTTTATCAATTAGTGCAAAATTTCCTGAATGTTCAAAACCTCCTTCAGCCTCATCATCTTTTGCTGTATATAAATTAAACCCTTCGTTTGCTAGTTTATATATCTGTTCTTCATTACCTGTCATTAAATGCCAGTTAGGGTTGGTTATTTTATAGCTTTTGGCATATGCTTTTAAAACTTCAACAGTATCATGCTCTGGATTTATAGTAAAAGATGCCACACCAAAATTATCAAAGCCTTTAAACTCTTCCTGAATTTGCACCAAGTTTCTATTCATACGAGGGCAAATAGTTGGGCATGTTGTAAAAAAGAATTCTAAAACATATACTTTGCCTTCGTAATCTTTATTGGTAACTGTGTTTCCGTTTTGATCTGTAAAGCTAAATGATGGTACTTTTTTGGGTTGGCTATTAATTTCTAGAAAAGCTAAATCTGAAACATACTTGTTTTTGTCTTTTGCCTGATCGCTTCTACTTTCATTTCTTACAACATCACCATTTTTTATTCTATCGACTATTCTTGGTATAAAAATGATACCAAATAATAGAATAATAAACGCAATGCCTATGTATGAATAATTAGTTTTATTGCTCATTATTTCCTTTTAAATCGTTAGCTCTTCTTGATGAAGAATCGAAATTACCTTTTCGTTTTTCTCTGTATTCTGTAAATAAAACTCGCATGTCTTCACTCATTTTATTTTTTATAATTGCAACTTCTATACAATCATAAGAGTTTAAACTATAAGCTGGTTTGTTTTTTGCCAACTCATTATCTGATCTGTCGTCTGTTCTTCCTCTTTGATTTAAATCTTTATCAATAATAAAAACACTATTGGTAGATAAATTTTGATTAAGCTGTGAATCTGATTTGAGGTTACTATACAAAGTATTTATAGTGTTCTCATCGCTATAAACAAAATGCCAAAATTTTAAATCTTCGTAAGATTGTATTTCTTTTTTAAGCTGCTCGACTTCATCTTGTGTTCCGTTAGATACAACAACTACTATTTGAAATTTTTTAAATCCTTTAAATTTATCATACACCAACTCTTTTAGATTTGAAGCTGCTATAGCGTTTTCCATTGGGTTTTTCCCTAGAAATGCTAAAACAGTAATATGATCTTTAAGAATGATTTTTTCGTTAGAGTCTGAAGTAAATCCTACTAACTCAGATACGTTTTCATTTACAACTTCTAAAGGGTTGTAGTTGTGCTTTGCAGGTAATAATAGTAATAAAAAAGTGACTGGAAGTAAGAATAAAATTCCGAGTACAATATTGCGCTTAACCTGTTTTTTTATCATAGTGCAAAAATAAAAAAGACGGTTTAAATAACCGTCTTTTTATATAGTTTTAACTCAATATTTTTTAACTAAAAATCTTTTTTCACAAAACCAGAAGAGTAAACACTTTCTATGTAATCTCCTTCTTGTAAAAGAATAAACAGTAAATAAGCAATTAAGAAAATAGCTGTCCAAACAACCATTCTTCTTAAACTTGCTTTTTCATCACGCATGTGCATAAAATCCCAAGTAATGTAGTATGCTTTTACAATAGTTAATATAATAAATATCCAGTTTAAGGCTTTCATTCCTAAAACATGAGCCATTAATGACTCTGGTTTATATATACCTAACACAACCTCAACAGCTGTAATAATAGATAATAGGATTAAAACTCCCCAAATTTTTTGTGTGTTTGATTTAAACTTAATTAAACCTCTTAATATTTCTAATTTATGTGCGTGTGCCATTTTTAAAATAAATTATCTAAATTATACTAAGTAGAAGAATGTGAATACGAATACCCAAACTAAATCGACAAAGTGCCAATACAATCCTACTTTTTCTACCATTTCATAACTTCCTCTTCTTTCATAAGTTCCTAATATTACATTAAAGAAAATAATAATATTAATTACAACTCCTGAGAATACGTGGAATCCGTGAAATCCAGTTATAAAGAAAAAGAAATCAGCAAATAATGGTGTTCCATACTCGTTATGTCTTAAGTTAGCTCCTTCAACAATACCAATACCATTAGCTTTTAGTTGTTTTATAGATTCTTCTCTCGAAAGAACTGTCTTATGACCATGCTCATTAATTGTTTGAGTTCTTATTGCTAAGTCTGGATGAGATTCAAAACCAGTTATAACTTCTTGCATAGTGTAAGTTGGAAGTGTTCCTTCATCAACAAACCATAATCCATTTTTACTCTCATGCTGAACTCTTTCATGCTCGCCTGCTACCACAAAATCACTTAACGCAACTCTTTTCCCTTCAGCATCGACAAATTGGAGAATGTTTCCTCCTCTTGTTTCGACAGCACCAAAATCGCCTTTTATAAATGTTGCCCATTCCCAAGCTTGTGAGCCAACGAATATTAAACCACCAATGATGGTTAAAAACATATATAGTGTCACTTTTGCTTTATTCATGTGGTGTCCAGCATCTACAGCAAGTACCATAGTAACTGATGACATAATTAGAATAAAGGTCATAAATGCAACATAGATCATTGGATAATTACCGTGTACAAATGGTACGTGAGTAAATACCTCATCTGCAATTGGCCAATAATCAATAAATTTAAATCTTGAGAATCCGTAGGCTGCTAAAAAACCTGAAAAAGTTAAGGCATCAGAAACGATAAAAAACCACATCATCATTTTACCATAACTTGCGTTTAAAGGCTTATTACCTCCACCCCAAGTTTTTTCTTCTGCACCAGTATTTACAACTGTAGTATCCATATTTAGCGATTAGTATTTAAAAAATGTTAAAAGTTGCACAAAAATAATCATTTTATTTATCTAATAAAATATAAAAAGAAAAAGAGATATATCCATAATACATCAATAAAATGCCAAAATGTTGCTGCGAGTTCAAAACCAAGCATTTTACTAGGATTGTACTTTTGTTTAAAATGATTATAAATTACCACTAAAAGACAAATTAGACCAACAACCACGTGCAAAATATGCACCATAGCAATCAAATAAACGTATGACATGGTTACATTACTTGTTGGCCCTGTAAAGTTATAGCCTAAATCAATGATTTGCTGAAAGCCTGTAAACTGATTTACTATGAACACTACACCTAATGCTAGGGTAACCAAAAGCCAAATTGTTGTTAGCTGTCTGTTATTGTTTTTTAATGCTCTTTTTGCAAGAATAAAAGTGATACTGCTAATTAAAATAACTACAGTACTTATTATAAAAGCATTTGGTAATTGAAAATCTCTTAACCAATCTTCTCGTTTACTACTTACTATAAATGCACTTGTCCATCCTGCAAATGACATTATTAATGATAAAATACCAAACCAAAGCATCATTTTTTTTGCTCTGATATTTTTTTCTTCAATGGTTCCTTCTGTTAAATCCATATTATCTAATAAATTTATCTACAACGTAAACTATTTGTAATAATGTAATATATGATACACTTGCTAGCATTAATTGTTTTGCTGCTTGTGCTGTTCTTTTTTTAAATAGCTGAATTGCGTAATACAACATCACTAGTCCCAGCCCAAAAACTACAATTGCCGCAACTATAGATAGCTTTAGTTCTCCTGTAAAACCAAATACAGGAATTACAGAAGCCAAAACTGTCCACACTGTATACATAATGGTTTGTACAGCTGTAGCTTTATCTCTTTCTCTGGTAGGCAGCATAAAAAAGCCTCCTTTTTTATAATCATCAAATAAAAACCATCCTATAGCCCAAAAATGTGGGAATTGCCAAAAAAACTGAATAGCAAATAAAGTGCCTGGCTCTATACCAAAATCGTTACGTGCCGCAACCCATCCTAACATAAAAGGAATTGCTCCTGGTATGGCTCCAACAAATACCGCTAAAGGCGTTTTGGTTTTTAATGGTGTATAAACACAAGTGTATAAAAAGATAGAAATCGCTCCATACATTGCTGTACGAGGATTGATAACATATAATGTTGCTATTCCTAAAATTGTAAAAATAACTGCAATAGTAAATGCGGTATTAACAGACATGCGTCCTGCAGGAATTGGTCTGTTTTTAGTGCGATCCATTAACGCATCTAAATCTTTTTCAATAATCTGATTGTAAGCATTAGATGCTCCAACCATAAAATAACCTCCAAAAGCTAATAATATGAGCGTGTAAACCTCTACATGTTGTGTTCCTAAAAGATATCCTGCAATAGAAGAAAATACAACGCTTAATGACAATCGCATTTTAGTAATTTCCTTAAAATCAGAAATAATTGAAGTTACTGTTATTGAAGATTTTTTTGTGCTCAATACTTATACTATTTGTTGCTACATATTGCGAGTGCAAAGATACTTTGAAAATTGGTTTTGAGCAACGCTTAATAAAAGTAAATTAGTAATTTATGTATACTTGTAAGTTTTAGTATCTTTAAAGGACTTTTATTAAAAAACGATTTGCTTATGAAATATCTTAAATTCTTATTGGTTACAATTGCATTTAGTATTGCAAATTTTACTGTAGCACAAAATTTTGATAATGTAACTATCACTACTACTAAACTGTCTGACAATGTATATATGCTTGTTGGTGCTGGAGGAAATATTGGTGTTTCAGTTGGTGATGATGGTGTTTTTGTAATTGATGATCAATTTGCGCCTTTAACTACAAAAATTGAAGCTGCAATTAAAACTTTAAGTGATAAACAAATACAATTTTTAGTAAATACTCATTATCATGGCGACCATACTGGTGGAAATGAAAATATGAAAAAATTAGGCACAACAATAATAGCTCATGATAATGTGCGAAATCGTTTAGAAGATAAACCAAAAGATGCCTTGCCTGTAATTACTTTTAATGATGAATTGAGTCTACATATTAATGGAGAGAAAATTAGTGTTTTTCATGTTGAACATGCGCATACTGATGGTGATGCTTTATTATATTTTACTAAAAGTAATGTATTGCATACAGGCGATGTGTATTTTAACAAGCGTTATCCTTATATCGATTTGAATTCTGGCGGAAGTGTTAATGGATACATTGAAGCAGTTAAAAAAGGATTAAGTGCTATTAATGATGATACTAAAATTATTCCTGGCCATGGTGAATTATCTACTAAAGCTGAATACCAATTCTTTTTAGAAATGCTTCAAACGTTAAAAGACAATGTACTTTCAGAAATTAAAAAAGACAAAACTGAAGACGAAGTTGCAGCAAATTCTGAAATTACTAAAGTGTATGACGATTTAGGATATAGCTGGAATTTTATTTCTTCTGAAAAAATTAGAAGAACATTTTATTTAAGCTTGAAGGAATAGGTTGTTTTTGTGATTAATATAAAAGAGGTCGTCTAAAAATTACTTTTTAGACGACCTCTAAATAAATTAGCTAATTTATTTTTGTTAGCACAATATTTGTTGGAATTGTAAATGTTTGTGGCTGACCAACTCGTATACCTCCTAAATGAGACACTTTCCATATAGCTGTAATTGGGCAACTTATGCAACTATTTTGTATTGTAAATACTAACTGTCCTGGTTTTACAGAATAGTTGCCGTCCCCATTAAAAAGGACATTGTCATTAATTAGACCGCTAAAAATAATTCCATCAACAGATTTCCCATAAATAGCAGGCCCATAATAATAATTGATGTCAGGAAGCAGCAATTTGTTGGATTTATATGTTAGACCTAATGAGCCATTGGTTGTCATTTCATAGTTTCCTTTAATGACCTCCCCTTCACTTCCAGGAAACGTTTCATTGGCAATGTAAAGTTCTACAGTAAATGTTTGGTTTCCTTCCGTCCATTGCCAAGTGCCTACAAAAGGTGTTAGGTTTGGGTCTTGGGCAAAACCGATTGTTGATGTTAAAAATATAAGTATGTATATAATTGTTTTCATAATTTAAACAACTCCAAGCTAAACTAATTTAGTTTGAAGTTGTAATAAACTTATTGTTTTGTTAATGTCACTGATATTGGTAAAGAGAATGGTATAATTGAATTATTGCCTCCAATATTTACGCCTTCTCTATCCCATAATTCTAAATTAGCCGTGTTTGAAGACGTTAATCTAAATTTCCCTACTTTTACTTTTCCGCTTACTATATCTCTAATTACAACCGAATATTCTATAGGTGTATTGTAAGTCAACGAAAGATTAAAACTAGGTAATGGATTTATATTATTTACTTCCGCAATTGTATTCCCATTCACAACATATTTATATTTACCAAATATATCATCACTAAATTGTGTTGATGTTGATGGATAAGAATAATGTTCAAATTCTTGTAAGGTAATTTCAAAAAAGCTATTTCCAATTTCCCATTTCCAAACACCAACAATTTCATCATGATGATTATCTATATCTTTAATATAAGAATTGTTATAATCTACTATATTTTCTATAGGCGTACCAAAATTATACACAGTTTGTGCCTTACAATTATAGAGATTTATCAGTATAGTTAATATTATAAGTATTTTTTTCATAATTTATATTGTTAATTACAATTTACTTCTTTTAATGTATAATTGTTTCTTATTGATAGTTTTGTCCAACTATTCAAATTAGTTCTATCGCCACGATACACACTCATTCCTGAATTGTTTTTTTGAAGCATTCTTACAAAACGTTCTTCATTTAATTCGTTTGAGATATTAGAGCTAATATAGTTCCTTTTATTATTATATAATATGATATCAACTATATTTGGATCAGTCAAATATTTCTCTCCAAAAGCAGCAAATTCTGTCCCATTGTTAATGGTAATGGCATATAACGTATCATCATCTGTAGAACTAATATTATTGCCTGGTGTAGTAACTACCATAACAAATTTACTCAAATCTTTTATTTTATCATTTATATATAATTCATAAAGAGAATATAAATCTGAACCAGAAAAAACGGATAAAGTTCCATTTCCATTATTGAAATGATTATGAATAAATGAATCAACTTTTGTGTTTGGTAAAGGCACATCAACTCCAAGCTAAACTAAATTAGTTTGAAGTTGTAATTAGCTTATTGTTTTGTTAATGTCACTGATGTTGGTAAAGAGAATGGTATTATTGAATTATAGCCTCCTATATTTACACCTTCAATATCCTTTAACTCTAATGTTGCAGTGTTCGGAGATATTATTATAAAATATCCCTTTTTATTTTTGCCACTTACCACATCATTTATTCCTATAATATATTTAGTTGGTGTATCAAAACTAAATACAAGTTTAAAATTAGGAAATGGATTTATTTGACTGACTTCTGCTATTACCACTCCATTTTCAACATATTTATATTTTCCATAGATATGATCATAATATTTAGTTGAAGAACTCGAATAACTTTCCATTTCAAATTTCTGTAATGTTATTTCAAAATAACTTATTCCATCTTGCCATTTCCATGTACCTACAACTGAACTAAATTGATTGTTAACATCCTTAATATAATAGTTGTCCCCAACAATCTGTTCTGGACTAGCAGTTATATCATAGACGATAGATTGAGCGCTGCAGCTTAGCATAACTACAAATACTGTTGTAAATAATATTAATTTTTTCATAATTTATAGTGTTAATTACAATTTACTTCTTTTAATGTATTATTGTTTCTTATTGATAGCTTTGTCCAACTATTCAAATTAGTTCTATTACCACGATACACACTCATTCCTGAACTGTTTTTTTGAAGCATTCTGACAAACCTTTCTTCATTTAATTCGTTTGAAATATTCTTGTCTATTTTATTGTCTCTGTCATTATACAACAGTACATCTACAATCAAAGGATCTGTCAAAAATTTCGTTCCAAAAGTTGCGAACTCTAGGCTATTATTAATAGTAATTGCATAAACGGTATCATCATCTGTAGAACTAATATTATTACCTGGTGTAGTAACTACCATAACAAATTTACTCAAATCTTTTATTTTATCATTTATATATAATTCATAAAGAGAATATAAATCTGAACCAGAAAAAACCGATAGAGTTCCATTCCCATTATTAAAGTGATTATGAATAAATGAATCAACTTTTGTGTTTGGTAAAGGCACATCAACTCCAACAAAATTTGGCTGACCTTCATATCTATCGTTCGCACTATAATCCATATTTCCATTATTTAAATGCCTTCCATAATAAAAAATCTCTGTATTATTTACTGTATTAGCAATCAATTCTTGCATTCTTAATTGAAAAGATGGGCTATTTGAAACTTTTGATAATTTATTACAGGTATTATCAATATTAGGCAAAGTAGCAACAGTATTATCAAGGTCATCTGGTAAGTTGGTGTCACCTGCGTTTTCGTCGTTTGTGTCTGCTCCGCCACCTCCACCATATTGCGTGCTGTCTCCGTCATTATTGGAGTTATTAGTATCTGTATTATCAGTATCATTGCCTGTTTCTGTACCACTCCCATTACCATCTCCATTATTGTTTGAATTATTACCTGCTCCTCCAGGACAATCTACTTGAATATATGTAACAACAAATGTACCATCTGTATACCTAATTACATCATCTATCATATAACAATTGCCTGTTATTGGGTCTGGTATGATGTCACCAGGACGGTTTAATATATTGTTGTTAAACTCCACTATTGGATAAAAGGTAGTCTTATGTTCTAAATTTGGAATGAAGCCTCCTTGAGATAAGAGCTCTCTTTCTTCATCAGTAATATCATATTCTGAAATAAAAGCCTGATAAGTATCATGCTCAGCATTATATTTTAAAATTAGATTTTCTAGAAGATTGGTTTCATAATCTCTTTCTATATTAAAAGTAAGCCAATGATATTCTTCGTATTCAATTAAAATAACACTTTCGGTATTTACAAAAAAGTTGTTAATACTATCATAAACAGTTCTGTTCTGTAAATTGGTAGTGTTTTTGCTTACATCATTTAATTTTTTAAAAACCTTATCCTTATTTTTAAAATTAGATAAGTTAATTTTAGAAGTTTTAAAGCTTGGTTTTGTAATAGCATGTATTTCTTTGATGGGCTCATTTTCGCAATTGGTTACTAAAAATAATATTCCAAAAAGTAAAATACCAAGTTTAATGTAGTTTTTAAGTTTGTGTTTCATAAAAAATAGTTTAGAAGGACTAAAGCATACAAATAACACTTTTTATAAATACCAAACAATACGTAGAACTACGTAATTTATCTGCTAAAATCCCAGTAAAACTGTTTTAAAGATAAAACAAGACGTTAGATTTTAAAAATTAGAATGAGTGAAGTGGCCCTTTTAGCTAGTAAAATGACATTATCTATATTGAAATGTATGACTAAATAGGTGTTTATTAATTATCTATATACCAATTAAACAAATCTGTTCGCACACCTACACTTAACCAAACTGTATTTCTTTTAAAAGTGGTTAATGTAGTAGCATCTGGATTAAAATTTCTATAGCTAATATTAGTAAACAGTTTTAAGTTACTTACTGGGTTTATAATATATCCTGCTTGTAATTCTGCATTAATGGTTTTTGTTTTTATCCCTTGTCCAATTTCAACACCACTATCAAATGGTCTGTCGTTATAATCTCTATACAAGTCTCCTCCATAACTAAAATCATCAGTTCCATCATTAAAATCGAAACCTCTTAATCCTACTATAAATTTCGCATCAGCAAACCAACGTTGGTAATTATAACGACCAATAAGTATTGCTTCTTTAAAGTTAGCTCCCCAAAGATGCGCCATTGGTTGGTTGTTATGCGCATAATTAAGTACAATTGTATTGTGTGAATATGTATATGGTCGTACTTGGTTGTATTCAAACTGAAGCAATAAATTATCGACTTTAAATGCATTGTAGTATTTGACGCCTAATTGATACCCAAATTTATTCTTCCAACTTTTGTTTCCTGCTTTAACATCATTTAATGAAAACTCGTCTAAAATAAATTGTCCATAAAGATTTACTTTATTATTCCATTTGTATTTTGCTGAAGCTCCAACTACAGCATTACCTGCACCTTGCCCAGTTTCAAACTCAATAGCTCTAAAGAAAATTAAAGGGTTTAAATAATTAATATCAAATCCTCTGTCATTTGTATTATTCCAAATTACAGATTCAAACAATCCAATATTTAAGCGTTTAGAAACATTCCAACTCAAATAATGGTTAGCCATATATTTGGTTAAAAAAGCTTTATCAACTACAACCTCTGGACGTACATCTTTTAACCACATCCAGGTATTAGTGTATTTAATTTTCCAGAATTTAGTGTTTAATTTTAAAAAAGGATAAGGACTAGTTACATCACTTTGAAATAATGAACGATATCCATCTCCTATAAAGTTTTTACCATGACCAAACTGAACATTTATAAATTCTGCTGGCGAATACGATATGTATGCTTCAGCAACAGGATAGTCATAACTATCTTCTTTAAATCTTTTAGCTATTCCTCTTCCAGGAATTATTGCTGGATCTGGACCAAAAGCTTTTAAGCTTTCTGCATAATCATTAAAATACTGCGCAAAACGTCCTTGGCTTTCAAAAACAGATGCTGAAAAATTAAATTTCTTGCCTAATCCTCCTTGCACATAAAACCCTCTAGTATTATTATATGTAGTATTAAAATCAGCTTCGGTGTCTTTACCAACTTGTAAATCGAAAACTGGGTCTATTGTAAACCAATAATCTTTACCTTGCACTTGCACCAAATGTTCATCCCATAATTTCTTGCTCCACCAACTATCGCTACCTTTTATTAAAGCTTTTTTTTCAGCTTCAAAATCGTAATACTTTGCTACTTCATCATAAATAAATGGTTTTGAAGCTGTATGACTATTTGTACCTAAACCATTCATATTAGCATCAAATCTCGCATAATATGTGTGTGTAAATGGAATATTAAGTTGACTACTATATTCCAAATTTTGATACTTTACAATATTCTTGTTTATACTATCAAACTCAGTAGACACTATTTCATCAAGGTCAGTAACTTTTTTTATGGTTTCTGTCTTCTCTATTTCGCTCTGAACAGTTTCTGGGTTTACTAAGGGAATTTTTACTGTTAGTGAGTATTGAAAACTAATTGGACGACTATTATAAGTTCCTGGTGTAACTTTTGGTAAGCTATCGAAAACACGCTTTGTTTCTTCTTTTAATTCATCATATACCGAATCGATATAAAGCACAGAAACACCTCCTTCATTATCAACTTCAAAAAGTATTTTAATATCTCCTTTATAGTTCTCGTCAAAAACTATTTGAGGTACTTTAAAATTTGAGTAAATATGCTGATTTAATTTATTATTAAAACACGCTTTAAGATTATCTATAGACTGTGATTCACAATCTGGAAAAACAGGAGGTTTTTCATAGTTATTAATGTTTTGCGAAAAACTATTAAAAGTGATTATCGTAAAAATGAATAAGAAGAGTTTCTTCATAAGATGGCTACAACCTTTTTATAGGCGAAAGATACTATTTTTTTAAAAATAAACAGCTTACAAAAAAACCGCTATCTGTTAAAGATAACGGTTTAAATATTTAAAATTGTATAGTTTTATTGCACTTGAAATACTATTGGTAAATTATATAAAACATCTACTGGTATGTTTCGTTGTTTTCCAGGAGTCATTTTAGGTATTTTTGTTGTAAGTCTCAATGCTTCCTTTTCTAATTGGTTATGAGGAGCTCTTGCTCTAACATCTGTAACCATTCCGTTTTTATCTATCTTAAATGCAACATATATTTTTTGAGTACCACTTAATCCTAAGTCGTGAGCTAACTCTGTATTAAATTTTTTCTGAATAAGTTTAGTTAGGTTATCAGACATACATTGTAAACGCTCTTCATTTGTTGTTGCAGATTCGCATCCAGGATAAACAGGCACTTTCTCAACACCAATTATACTAAACGGCTGTTCAATAGTCTCAGGAGTTTCAATAGTTGGTTTTAAATCTGAAACATCAACTGGCTTATCTGTAGTTATATCATCTGGAGTTAAAATATCAGTAATTAACTCATCGTTATAATCATTATCAACTGGCTTTAAATTGTTATCAGCTAATTTAACCGCTTTAGGTTTTACTTCTTTTTTTTGAGGTACAGCTTCAAACACTTTAAATTTATCTGCAAAGTATTCTGAATTTTCATCAATTGGTGCAACTTGTGCTAACTTTGCTAGCTGGGTTTCAAACTTCATTTCAAAAAGCCCATAAGTTGCCAAAAGACAAAGAATTAAACCCACTTGAAAATAAAGCGTGGAGTTTTTTTGTAAATTTACATCGTGCTTTTGCGATTTCACAATGTTTTTGTTGCTCTGGCCAGCAACATTCGTTGTGTTTTTTAAATTTTTCATAATACTTATTATTTAGAATGTTAATATTATGATAAAATCGCAATAAGCATACCAAAGTAAAAATCCCGTCTAATTAATTTTAGACGGGATTTTGAATATAATATAAAATGGTATTTTTTAGTCTTGTACTTGGAAAAGAATTGGTAATGAATAAGGTACAGTTACCGCTTTACCTCTCTGTTTCCCTGGTTGCATTTTTGGAAGTAATCCAATAACACGTTTTGCTTCTTTTTCTAATCCAGGATGTGGAGCTCTTGCTTGTACATTAGTAATTTCTCCGTTTTTGTCTATTTTAAAAATAACACTAATACGTTGCTTACCTGATAAACCTAAATCTCCAGCTAATTCTGTATTAAATTTCTTATTTACAAATTCAGCAATTTTATCAGACATACATTGCTTTTTAGCATTGTTTCCGCTTTCTTTTTCACATCCAGGAAAAATAGGCACGTTTTCAATAACAGCAAATGGAACCTCAATGTCTTCCTCTACTTCAACAACTTTTACGTCTTTTACTTTAACGATTTTTTCTTCTTGATTTGTTTCAGTAGACTTTATAATAGTTTCTTCTACCTCTTTTTCATCTTCAACAACCTTAATTTCTTCTGGAACTGGTGGTGGTGGAGGTGGTGGTGGTGGTGGTGTTATTTCTTGCTGAGTGATTGGCACTTCTTCTTCATCTAACATATCCAGATTAACCATCCCTGTATCAATCTCTTTTTTATCATATGATTTATAGTTTATTGCCAAATTAGTAAGCAATAATACTAAAGCCAGACCAACAGCAAAATATAGCGAACTGTTTCTGCTTACGTCTGATTTTGGATTTTTTTTCGGTTCCATATCTTAAACTTGTTTAGGAATGCTAAAATAACCAATAAATTGTTAAAAAAGCAAACGATTAATTTATTTTAACTTTAACTTTCTATAGAAAGTAATAATTAGTGCAGCAAAAATAACGCCAAAAGTGTTTGCTGCTAGATCATTCAAATCAAAAACTCTGGTTTCGGTAATTTTATTTTGTAATATTTCTATTATTAACCCAAACCCAATAGCTATTGAAGCTGAGATTAAAATTGTATTTGAAATGGTTTTTCTTCTAAAGTAATTATACCATAATAGCATTAATACAAAATAGGCTAAAAAATGATAAATTTTATCATCAAACGACGAACCTAAACTTGGAACTTTATTAAGTCTTATAAGACTAGCAACGGTTAAAACTATTGAATAAGTTACTACAAGTAAAAGTTCAAAGTACTTATGCACCAATTAATGCTTTATAATCGTCAGCAGATAATAAGCTATCAAACTGAGACACATCAGAACATTTTACTTTAATCATCCAACCATCTCCATAAGGGTCTGAGTTTACTTTTTCTGGTTCATCTTCAAGTGAAGAGTTAAATTCAATTATTTCGCCAGATACTGGTAAAAACAAATCAGATACAGTTTTTACTGCTTCAACTGTACCAAAAATCTCTTCTGCTTCTAAAGTTTCGTCAACTGTTTCAACTTCTACGTAAACAATATCTCCTAATTCGCCTTGAGCAAAATCAGTTATTCCTACAGTAATAATGTCGCCTTCTATTTTTACCCACTCGTGGTCTTTGGTATACTTTAATTGTGATGGTATGTTCATCTTAATTGATTATAAAATTTATGGTAACAAATGTACTTTTTAAAACGATTTAATTCAAAATTAATTTCCAAAATTATATCGTAAGGTAATTCCAGATCTAATAGTTGTTTGTGGAAAGGCTGTTGAAATAGCATATTCTGAGAACGAATAATCAAAATAGAATATTCCTGTTAGATTTTTACTAAAAGCATAATCTGCAGAATATTTTATTCCCCAAATAGTTTGACCAGAAGTCACCTGATTGTTTTCTAAATCTAAATATCTAATAATCGTTTTGTTATCTCTTAATGATATATCTGCCTTCATGTTCAAATCACTTTTTATGATTTGACCTGGCCCAGCCATTTTTGAGCGTATTCTTACATCTTTAAATCTATATCCAAGACCTATAATATATTCTTTCCCTTGTATTTCCGTTAATAAGTTATTATCGAAACTTAAAGATAAGACTCTATCTTTTCTTATTTCAGTAACTATTTTAACTGAATTCTTCATTTCGAAATCCAATCTAATTAGTGGGCTAAATTGTTCTTCTAAATTTATATTACTATAAAGGTTTTGGCTTTTATAATTACCTGATTGGTCTAAAACATTTGGATTTTGACTTGCATAATCTAAAGTAGGATCTGCAGCATTAAAATCTAAATTAGTTCGGAATTGGTTAATTGTATAACCTGCTCTATAACCATGAGTTACAGAGAAACGCTTAAAGTTCTTTTTAAACCAAGCAAACTGCATAAAGCCTGTGTATTTCAACGTCCAGTTAGGAATAGGCACATCTCTAAATGCACTTAATTTAACTTTGTCTGGGTTTGCTCCTTGGTAAGCAGATAAAAAAGAAGGTAATAATACTGCTTGGCTATTTTTTCCAAAACCTAAAGGATAGCCTTCGGCATCAACTGCATAGTTACTGTTTCCATAAAACTCTCTTGCTAATCGGTTTGCTACTACCAAACGGTTTGCTCTAAAATCTTCAAACGCTGCAGAACGGACTTCATCACTTTTGCTAAATGCTGTTTTTATTAATGATGTTGAAATATTAAAGTTACCAAAAGTATTTTGGATTAAACTATTATAAGTATCACTTAAGCCATCATTATTTGTATCAGTAGCGTTAAAGTTTTCGGTAAAATTTGATGCATAAGTTCTACTACCTGTAAAATCAATTTTTAAATCTTTAACTAACTCTACATTTGCAGAAAAATCTAGTGTTTTACTACTTACTTCTGTGTATTGCTCATTAAAATTAGGATATACTGTTAACCAACCATTTCTAGCTACTAAATCTCTTATATCGCTCTGATCACCAAAAGTATAGCCAAACGTTGGTTTAAGTGTACCTATAAACCCTGGCGTTCTTAGGTAACCTGGTAAATAATTACCATTATTCTCTCTATAGTTAATTTGAACTCTCTTAACCATAGTTAGTATATCTATTGCAGTATTAAATACTTTTGTGCCTGCGCTATTTGATGATGAATTAGCAGCTACATTCCCTTTCTGCTTTGGTTCTACTTGTTTTTCGTTATTAGAAGGAAGTCCTTTTGGAGCACTACTTCTTGCGTTGTTTCTTTTAGGTTGTTTTTTGGTTAATCCAACATATTTATATAAAGTCTCCATATTAAAACTTGAATTAATATTATGAGTCCCTGAACTTTGTATTGAATTACCTAAATTGTAAGTGTTTGTAACATTGGTATCTGGATCTGTAATTGGTAAATTATTATTAAGATCTGATCCTTTTTGCCAACTAAAATCGCCTGTATATGAATATGTCGCTCTAATAAAATTAAATGTTGGTATTTTATATAAAGGGATTTCATAATTTAATTGTAATTGCTGACTTTGAATATTTGGATCACCAAAATCGAAGAAACCATCCCAAACATTCAGTGTTGGGTCTTGCCTGCCATTGATTACATCATCTACAAAATAATTACGAACAATATTGCTATTAGATGCAGTAAAGTTTAAGCTTAATGCTTTTGTTAGATTATAATTTATTGCATATTGAAAATCAAATCTATAATTTCTTCTGAATAATTCTTCTAAGCCAATATTCCCTCCTGTTAAATCTACTTCTCTAAATTTTTGTTTATTAAACTGACGTAAAATGTCAGTGTTTACAGAAAAACTAGTTGGTATAGGATTAAAATTAAAGTCTTTAAGTATTTTCCAATATTTGTTTCTAAAAATAGAATCGTTTTCTTTAAATGGCTCAATTACCATTGGATTGAAACTGTAGTTATAATTAACTCCTGTTCTAATTTTTTGGTCTAATGAATTTTCAATTTCAAAATCTCTATGCTCAATTTTATTATATGAATAGTTAAAAGTTAAATTTTCAACATCATAAAAACGAGGTTTAGCATCTCCTGTTCTTTGCTTTCTAACACCAATAAAATTAATACTTTGTCGTTTAGTGTAATCTTCAGATTGTGTTTTAATGGTTTCTCTTTCCTGATCTGAAGTAGCGGCATCTAAACGAGATTGTAATTTAATATCTCTATAAAATTGATCGTATTCTGGCGTAATAAGTTCTTCACTTTGACCATAATTGAAAGGAATTTGTACTCCCCATTTTTTTGGTAAAAGTTGTCCTAAATTTATATTAGTCACAACATCGTACTGCTTTACATCTTCTCGACTTCTCTCGTTTGGTCTTTGCTCAATTCCACCAAATCCTATTGTGCTTCTTCGACCTGTTGCACTTATATCGGCAAAGTCTGCAATATTGGTATCCATGCTTAAAACTGCTGCCCAACCTCCTTGATTATCTAAATCGGCCAATCTAAGTTCATTAAACCAAATTTCTCCACAAGCATCCATACCTCCTTGTCCAGGGTTTTTAACCCCAACCATTAAAACTCTTATATCTCCAAAATTTGGATTTCCTTTAATTGCCACACGTTGAACACCCATTGTATGTGGATCAAATTCGCCAACTTCGGCCAATCCTGAATCGGTAACATCATAAAATGTAGGATCAATGTTTGCTAAAGTTCCATTAGAAATACCTAATGATTTTATTTGTTCTAAAACTTCTAGCTTTAAGTTAATCTCATTAGCTTCTGGCCAAACATCAGTTGGTGACAATGTTCCTGTAGACACTTGCAACGGCACTTCAATTTGATAAAAATTTTGAGTAAAATCATTACCCATTCTAATAAAACCTACTAATTCACCATCAGACAAATTAATTCCTTCTTGAGGCTCAGCGTGAATAAACATTCTTAGCTTGTTATACTGACGCATGTCTATGTTTATATTTTTAAAGACTCCTCTAGAGTCTTCAGGCTCAAGGTCACATACTTCGACTACTAATGATTGTTCGTTTTGTCTTATGATATTATTGTTATTGTTCAGTTGCTCTAAAACAACTCCTGGAGGTAACACATAATTTCCTTCATTTTGTTGTAACCCAATAATCCCAACATTTAATTCTGTATTATCGTTATCATTATTTGGTTCGTCATCTAAAGTTAATCTGTAACGTCTCCAATCACTTCTTACTAAATCTAGGGTTGCAAACCTTAATACTGTTGATTGAGAAAACTCTTTTAAATATAATCTGGCAAATCTAACTGAACGAATATCGGTAATCCCTCCTATTGCTCTAGTTGGGCTAGCAATTGGAATTCTAAATTGGTACCATTTCACCTCACGTGTTTGGCCATTAGGCAGAGTTACGTTTTTAACTTTTATATCGTTTATTTGAGTGTTATTTGGATCAGAAAGTGTAGCAGGCGTAATATTAATTTCATACTCAAAATAACTATCTATAGTATTCATTGTATTATCTCTATTAATATCTTCTACATCAGGTTGAGGAGTAGAACCTCTATTGGTATCTGTAAATGTATCTGGAGAGTTACCCTCTAATCCATTGTAAAGTTTATAACGCTCAAAAATATCACCATCTGCTTGTAAAAAATACTTGTAATTATCTTTAGATGGATCTTCTAATCCTGCAAAAGGAGTATATCTTGGATCTCCAGGTACAGCTTCCTCTGAATCATCATAACCGTCATAACCAACATCTTGATTTCTTCGTTGTTGACCTGTAGTTGAAAACGCATAAATTAAAGATTGATTTCTAGGTACAATACTTCCATAAACAGTTGGAGCTAAAAAACTAATATCTCCATCTTCAGGCAATCCGTTCTCGAATTGTTTTTTTCCGTCTTTTAAAATATCTTCTGAAATATTACCAAGATTAACTGTAAGTTTTCCTCCTGGGTTTGTTGTATTATCTAAAAATGGGTCTTGTACCCAAAACTCTATATACTCAACATTAGCTTGCTCAAAATCTGTAGACGTTATTTGTCTGGTAATACCTGCCCAACTATTGTTAGGTGCAGTTAAAGTACCTGTTGCTATATCAATGTTATTTGTTTGAAAATTATAAGGACCTCTTTCGGTTGGATAATATGCTAAATCTAATGTTGGAATTACAGTGCTTTGTCCTTGCACTACATCTATTTGAGGAAAAACTTCATCAATAAAAACTCTCCTTGTATATAAATTAGAAACATCATCATCACTTATACCACTAGGTCTTTGATTACTATAAAAAATAGGATCTACTGTGTACCAGTTAAGCATAGCTCTGTTAAATCCGTTTTCAATACCATTATCATCTTCATTTGCTGTTATACCAAGCTGTTTTGGTCTACTAGATAAAAACCAAGACTGAGGTGATAATAAATCTATAGAGCCTTGTGTGCCTTCAAAATCATCAACATAAGCAGTTGCTTCTCCTTCAAAATCTGTGCCCTTTGGTGCTCCTGGCGCCAAGTATGCAAACTCTCCTCTTACAGATAAGTTTGAAGGCACATCAGTATCAATATTTGGTAGTTTATTAGCTAATCGAGTTAAAAAAGGAACTTCGGTTGAATAGTTACCGTTAAGTCCAAATATGGTATTGTTTATAGATTCTGTATTGTAATTTGCTTTCTGGGTAATTGGTCGCTCATTCAGATTTAAAAACGTTGCTCCTAATACAAATTTTTCATTAAACTGATGCTCTACATTAATCCCTGTAAAACGACGTGTTTGTTGTCCAAATACTGCATTGTTTTCTACTGAAACATTTATTGGAGTATTAGATGCTTTTAGGGCTTCATCTAAAATTTGTACACGTCCTAATTGATAATTTACTGTATAATCAATACCTTCAACTAATACTCTTCCACCTGCTGTTACTTTAACAGAGCCTCTTGGCACATTAAAAGCTCCAATAGGAATACCATCTCCTCCAGATGATTTATAACGCCCTTTTAATTGAAATTTATTTTTTTCACTTTCATCTAATGCTGCTGTTTTAGTGGCTTTATAAAGAATGTCATATACATATTTTTCTTGATTAGGATTGGTATAAACATCTTGCTCGTAGTCTGCTGCATTGTTATTTGGGTTACCATCATCATCTAAAATATCAAATAAATATCGTCCAAAAGGTTCAACTTTTGTAAAGATTATTTTTCCATTTTGAATTAAAACTGTTTGTCCTGGAACAAAATCGAAAAAACCGTCACCACCTGTTTGAGGATCATTATTAAAGTTTAACCTATCTAAATGAAATAATCTTATTAAAGGTGTATCAACTATTTCGGAATCATCTGTTGGATCTATAGGCGTGTTACTGTTAAATGTTGGAAATGTAGTTCCATCAACAGGTTTTATATAGTTTAGAGGAGAAGCTTCAGTATAAAATATATTTAATTTAAAATCGTCTTGACTTAATTGGTAAGCTCCAGTGTCATAAATATTTTTCATCATCAAATCCCAAATAGGCTGATCTACACTAGTTATGGCGCTTTTAAGCATTTTCAACACTAAGCTATTGTTATTTATTATAGTATTCCCAGTGTTAGTATCTGTAGAAGTATCTGTAGCATTCACACCATCATTAGCAAATTCACCAACTTGATAAACTGTACCACCAACTGTATACTGAAAGGCAACTGCTAAAACTTCATCGTTTAACAATCGTTGATTTAATGATATATATCCCAATTGTGAATGTAGAGTATAATCTGAACCTTGATTAAGTTTTCTAGCATTTTCAAGTTTACCAAAATCAAATCCTTCGTTGGTAGGAATTAAAATACCTTGCTCAACTGTAGTTATATCTCTAACTGCTGCAGTTAATTGAGAACCTGGTCCACCAATGTTTGTTGGGTCAAATGCGTTGTTTGGATTGTTTGGTAAGGCTCCTGGTTGCAAAATGTTTACAGTGGAACCAACTATTGAAGACTCTCCTAAATCTTGAAAAGCTGTAATATTTCTAACATTATTTGTTTGATTAGTTCTATTAGTTACCCAAACTTCAATACGTGTTATTTGAACATTAGTTTCTAAAAAAGGATAACGCAACATTGCTGCATCATATTTATTTCTAAAATATTGTGCTAAGAAGAAGTGTCTATTTTCGTCATAGTCTCTTGCAAAAAAAGAAAATTCTTCTAATGTCCCTCCTCCTTGTGCAACCACAGAGCGTGATTGTGATTTTTGTTCAGAAAACACAGCTGTCACTCTTGTTTTACCAAATTGCAGCTCTGTTTTCACACCAAATAAACTTTGTGCTCCAGTAATTAATGAACTATTAAGTGGCATACTAACATTACCAACTTCTATCTTTCTGATAATATCATCTTCAGTTGGTGTGTATTCTAATTTAATTAGATTCTGAAAATCGAATGTTGATTGTGTATCATAGTTTGCTGTAACCTGAAGTCTTGTTCCAACTTTACCTAATAAACTTAAACTTATACGTTGATTAAAATCAAATGTAAAATTGCTTCTGTTACGTGGAGAAAATGTTGGGTTATCTTGTTTTGTGAACAAAACCCCTAAATCCATTTCAACAGAACCTTGTGGTATCACTTCAATAGTATTACCTCCAAAAACAGATTCAAAAAATCCTGAATTAACATAAAACTCTGGTAGAAGATTTTTTTGTTCTTCTTCAGTTCCGTCCTTTTTTCCTGAAGCAGCATCAACTTTTTGTTTGTAATACAAACGCATATTTTCTTGCAAAACCAACTTTTGATATTCGGCAGGTGTAAGTATAATTGGATAATTAATATTAAACTTCCCAACTGTTTCAGTGTAAATATATCTGTCTGTTATTGGGTCGTATGTGTATTTTGAAACAATACTATTAGGATTTGGCATATTTATATTACCAAATGCAAAACTTGTAATAGTAGTATCTTGAGGTGTTGTTGGATCTTGAGAAAAAACTAAACTACTAAAAAGCGTAGTACTTATTAGCAGTATATATTGAATTGATTTTAAAAAAGTATAGTTAGTTGTACTCAAATCGTTATAAGTTTTTTAATGCTTCTTTTATAATGGTTTCAACATTGGCATCTGGTTGATTAGACACTATCTTATCTACAACACGTTCTGATTGTTTTCTTACAAATCCAAGAACTTCTAAAGCAGATAACGCTTCATCTTTGCTTGTATTGTTTTTAACCGTAGAAAGTTCGTCAATATCATACACTTTTAAAACTTTATCTTTAAGGTCTAAAATTACACGAGCTGCAGTTTTTGCACCAATCCCTTTAATAGATTGAATTAAAGCCACATCACCATGTGCAATTCCTTCTCTTACTTGTTTGGGTGTTAAAGACGACAACATAGTTCTTGCTGTGCTTGCTCCTACACCACTTACAGAAATTAATAGCTTGAAAATCTCTCGTTCGGCAACAGATGAAAAACCATACAAAGTATGAGAATCTTCTTTTACAATTAAATATGAGTAGAGCTTTAAATTCTCATTATCTGGAATTTGAGAATATGTATGTAATGATATATTGAGTAAATAGCCTACACCATTACAGTCGATGACAACATCTGTCGGATTTTTTTCTACAAGTTTTCCTTGAATGTGTGTAATCATGTAATAGCTTTAGTTAAAAACTCAAATGTAATAAAATTATTTACATTATGAAGCTGATACGTTTTCTAATGATGCTTTAAGTTCTAGCTCTTTTCTTTCCTTTTGTTGTGCATCAATAACAGCGATTGCTGTCATGTTAACTATTTCGTCAACACTTGCATCTAATTGAAGAATATGAACTGGTTTTCGCATTCCCATCATAATAGGTCCAATCGATTCAGATTTATTGAGTTCTTTAAGAAGCTTGTAGGTTATATTAGCTGAGTCTAAGCTAGGAAAAATTAATGTATTTACTTTTTTGCCAACAAGTTTAGAAAATGGAAACATCTCTTCAAGCATTTCACTGTTTAAAGCAAAATCAGTTTGCAGTTCGCCATCAACAATTAAATCTGGATTAGATTCATGTAACAGTTTTACAGCATCTCTAACCTTGGTTGTTCTAGGGCTTGGTGATGAACCAAAATTACTAAATGAAATCATTGCCATAACAGGCTCCAAACCAAACATTCTTACTGTTCTGGCAGTCATTTGAGCTATTTTCGCTAAATCTTCAGCAGTAGGATCAATATTAATGGATGTGTCACTCAAAAACATCGGTCCACGTTGCGTCATCATTAAATTAGTTGTTGCTATTCTTGTTGCATTTTTTGCCAATCCTATAAGCTCTAACATTGGTTTTACAACCGAAGGGTAGCTTCTTGAAAAACCAGAAATAAGCGCATCAGCATCTCCTTCGTTTACCATCATTGCAGCGAAATAATTGCGCTCTCGCATTATTTTTTGTGCCGAATAAAGTGTTACTCCTTTACGTTTACGTTGCTCCCAATATACTTTTGCATACTTATTTTTACGTGCTTCCTCTTCATCAGATTTTGGATCAATAATTTGAACATCAGCTTCAAATTCGATTTCCTCCATTAATTGAAGAATTGTTTCTCGTCTTCCTAATAAAATAGGAATAGCAATGCCTTCATCATGTGCAATTTGAGCTGCTTTTAACACATCTAAATGATCTGCTTCTGCATAAACAACTCGCTTAGGGTTCATTTTTGCCCTGTTAGTTAACAGTCTAACAATCTTATTATCAGACCCTAATCGTTCCAAAAGAGTTTCTTTGTATTTTTCCCAATCTTCAATTGGTTCTTTAGCCACGCCACTTTCCATAGCAGCTTTTGCAACAGCTGGTGGTACTTCGGCAATTAAACGAGGGTCAAAAGGTTTAGGTATAATATAGTCTTTGCCATACGTTAAACGCGTTTCTCCATAGGCAATGTTTACTTGTTCTGGAACTGGTTCTTTAGCAAGATTTGCCAAAGCCTTAACAGCAGCCATTTTCATTTCTTCGTTAATCTTTGTTGCTCTAACATCTAAAGCTCCTCTGAAAATAAATGGAAATCCTAACACATTATTAACTTGATTAGGATGATCACTACGACCTGTAGCCATTATAATATCTTTTCTTGTATCAATTGCTAATTGATATTCAATTTCTGGATCTGGATTAGCCATTGCAAATACAATAGGGTTTTTAGCCATCGACTTTAACATCTCTGGAGTCACTATATTAGCTGTTGATAACCCAATAAAAACATCGGCATTATTCATTGCTTCTTCTAGTGTGTCTATTTTACGATGCGTTGCAAATTCTGTCTTCTCAGGTGTAAGCCCTTCTCTATCATCTCTAATTACCCCTTTACTATCAGTCATTACAATATTATCGCGTTTAGCACCAAAAGCTTGGTACAAACGCGTACAAGAGATTGCTGCAGCGCCTGCTCCACTAATAACAATTTTAACGTCTTCTATTTTTTTATTTGAAATTTCTAAAGCATTTAATAATGCTGCAGCCGAAATAATAGCAGTACCATGTTGATCGTCATGCATTACAGGGATATCTAATTCTGCTTTTAAACGACGTTCAATTTCAAACGCTTCTGGAGCTTTAATATCTTCTAGATTTATACCACCAAAAGTTGGCGCAATCATTTTTACAGTTTGTACAAATTCTTCAACATTTTCTGTGTTAACTTCAATATCAAACACATCAATATCAGCAAATATTTTAAATAACAATCCTTTTCCTTCCATGACAGGCTTAGAGGCTTCTGGACCAATATTACCAAGACCTAAAACTGCAGTACCATTAGATATTACTGCTACAAGGTTACCTTTAGCTGTATATTTATACACATTGTTTTTATCTTTCTCTATTTCTAAACAAGGCTCTGCTACTCCAGGAGAATATGCTAAAGATAAGTCTCTTTGTGTTGCATACTTTTTAGTAGGTACAACCTGAATTTTTCCTGGTGTTGGTTTTGCGTGATATACTAATGCTTCTCTTCGTTTACTCTGCTTACTCATATAATCTGGATTAAATCACTTCGAAATTCGTTTTATGGAATTCATTTTTATAATAACAAATGTAATAATACTAAGGATTAAAGTCTAATCTTTTAAGAATTGAATATTTCTTTTTAATCCAGAAAATTTTGTGCGTTTAACAGCTGAATCTTTAAATATTTTTTTAAAAACATCTTCCGTTATCTCTTCCCAATCTTTTTTGGTCATTGATAATAATTCAGGATTAGGATTAAATAGTGGCTCGTTATGTGATTTTGAAAATCGATTCCAAGGACATACATCTTGGCAAACATCACAACCAAACATCCAATCATCAAATTGTCCTTTAAATTCTGTTGGAATATTTTCTTTTAACTCTATTGTAAAATAAGAAATACACTTACTACCATCAACAACATAAGGCTCTGTTATAGCTTGAGTTGGACAAGCATCTATACATGCTGTACAGGTACCACAGTGGTCTGTGGTTGGTAAATCGTATTCTAAATCTAAATCAATAATTAACTCGGCAATAAAATAAAATGAACCAACTTGTTGTGTTAATAAATTACTGTGTTTCCCAATCCAACCTAATCCACTTTTTGCTGCCCAAGCTTTATCTAAAACTGGAGCAGAATCTACGAAAGCTCTACCACTCACATCACCTATTTCATCTTGAATAAAATTTAACAGTGATTTAAGCTTGTCTTTAATAACAAAGTGATAATCTGTACCAAAAGCATACTTGGATAGCTTATAGCTGTTAGCCGTTTGCTCTTGGCTTGGATAATAATTAAGCAATAAAGAAATGACACTTTTAGAATCTTCAACCAATTTTGTTGGGTCTAAACGTTTATCAAAATGATTTTCCATGTATTGCATTTCGCCATGCATGTTGTTTTTTAACCACTTTTCGAGTCTTGGTGCTTCAGCCTCTAAAAATTGTGCCTTACTAATACCACAAGACAAAAAGCCAAGACGTTTAGCTTCAGCTTTAATTAAACTTGTATTATGATTCTTAGAGTTAATCATTTTATTTTGAACTAAATTTCATTTCTACATCTAGGGGTTTTAATGTAATTAACGGATTTAATTTTACTTCTGCTTTATTGGTTTTTATATCAAATTTATTAATAATTGAATTTACTACGAGCATCATTTCATACATAGCAAAATTATTACCAATACATAGTCTTGGGCCAGCTCCAAATGGCATATAATATGCTGCTATTTTTTTCTTGTTTTCATCAGAAAAACGTTCTGGTTGAAATTTATCAGCATCTTCCCAATAATTAGTATTTCTATGCATTTCATAAATAGAAATTCCTATTAGAGTTCCTTTTTTAATATGATAATTCCCTAAAACATCATCTTCGAGAGCAACACGATCTGTTATCCAAGCCGAAGGATATAACCGCATGCTTTCTTCAACGCACATTTTTATAAAATTGAGCTTTGGTAATGTTTCAAAAGCTAATGTATTGTTATCTAAATTTACACTCTCACTTTTAGCTTTATTCAATTCTTCTTTATTGTTTGCAAGTAAAAATAACGTAAAGGTTAAGGCATTTGCAGTTGTTTCGTGACCTGCTACAAAGAGTATTAAAATCTCATCAATAAGCTGAGTGTTTGTCATTGATGTTCCATCTTCATATTTTGCTTTTAAAAGCATATCTAATAAATCGTCATGTTCTTCTTTAGAGGCTCTTCGAGTTTCTATAATGTTATTAATAATAGCTCTGCTTTCTTTAACTAACCTCATATTATGCTTTATATCACCTTTCAGTATAAACCATAATCTTTTATGAGGTTGCCTAATATCTTTTACAATAAATTTTTGAAGTGTTTCAATAATTACTTGCAATCTTTTAAGGGTATGTTTTTCTGCAGAATAATTAAATAGTGATTTTGCTACCACCTGAAAAGCTAGCTCATTCATTAAAGGGTATAGCTGTACAAAATCATCAGATTTTAAGTTTTTAATCTGCTCATTTACTGTTTGATTAATTATTGCAACAAGATTATTAATCTTTTCTTTATGAAATGCTGGTTGAATAAGTCTTCTTTGTTGCAGCCAATAATCTCCTGTTGAAGTTAATAAACCATAACCAATATACTTTGATAAAAATTTAGTCTGTAATTTAGATTTTTCATAAACCTTATGGTGCTTTTGTAAAATATGTTTTGCTAGCTCTGCATCTTTAGTAAGTATGATTTGTTTACTAAAAAATGGTTTAATTGAAAAAGACCCTTCATTACTTTCATTAAAATATTTTTTATGAAAAGGGATTGGGTTTTTGGTGATTTCAGAAGAATTAAATAAAAATTTAAAGAATGATACTTTATATGAATACTTGTAGTTTGGCATTAAAACAAACCTCCCTGTATATTGTTTTTAATTTTTCCTAAATGCTTATATGCTAATTCTGTTACTTCGCGTCCACGAGGTGTTCTCATAATAAATCCTTGTTGGATTAAAAAAGGTTCGTAAACTTCTTCAATAGTTTCAGCGCTTTCACTCACAGCTGTTGCTAAAGTTGTAATGCCAACTGGTCCGCCTTTAAACTTATCAATTATAGTGGTAAGAATTTTATTGTCCATCTCATCCAATCCATGAGCATCAACATTTAAAGCTTCTAAAGCAAATTTAGCAATCTTAATATCAATACTTCCATTCCCTTTAATTTGAGCAAAATCTCTAACTCTACGTAACAATGCGTTAGCTATACGTGGTGTTCCTCGACTACGACCAGCAATTTCTACGGCAGCTTCCATAGAAATAGGTACATTTAAAATAAAGGCGCTACGTTGAGTTATCGTTGTTAACAGCTCTGTATTATAGTATTGCAATCTGCTTTGAATACCAAAACGAGCACGCATTGGAGAGGTTAATAATCCTGAACGTGTAGTTGCGCCAATAAGTGTAAATGGATTAAGATTAATTTGAACTGTTCTTGCATTTGGCCCAGATTCAATCATTATATCAATTTTATAGTCTTCCATTGCAGAGTATAAATACTCTTCAACAATTGGGCTTAATCGATGTATTTCATCAATAAACAAAACATCTCGTTCTTCAAGATTTGTAAGTAATCCTGCAAGGTCACCTGGTTTATCTAAAACTGGCCCTGAAGTAACTTTAATTCCAACATTTAACTCGCTAGCAAGAATATGAGCCAAAGTGGTTTTTCCAAGTCCTGGAGGCCCATGAAAAAGTGTATGGTCTAATGCTTCATTACGACCATTAGCAGCTTGGACAAAAATTTGAAGGTTTTCTAATACCTGATCCTGACCTGTAAAATCATCAAATGATAATGGTCTTAATTTTTTTTCTACATCAAGTTCTTCAGAAGAAAAGTTTTCGTTAGATGGGTTTAGATTCTCGTTCATACAACACAAATATAAACAAAAAGCCTTTCTTAATTAGAAAGGCTGATGTTGTATTATTAATATATTTTTCTAGTGCTGAAGTTCTTCTTCACCTTCTCTTAAAGGTACATTTTGTGGCACAAAATCTTCTTCATATCCTGGTTTACTATAATCGTAAGACCAACGGTATACGTGAGGAATTTCACCTTCCCAGTTACCATGAATATGCTTCACTGGTGCAGTCCACTCTAATGTTGTAGATTTCCAAGGGTTTTGTACTGTTTTCTTACCAAAGAACATACTGCTAAAGAAATTGTATAAGTATACTAATTGGAAAACTCCACCAACCAACGCAAAGATTGTAATTATAACGTTCACATTTGCTAGGTCATCAAATAATGGGAAGTTAGAGTTTGTATAATAACGTCTTGGTAAACCAGCCATACCTATAAAATGCATTGGAAAGAATACACCATAAGCACAAACCGCAGTTACCCAGAAATGTAAGTAACCTAAGTTTTTATTAAGCATACGACCAAACATTTTTGGATACCAATGGTATATACCTGCAAACATTCCGTAAAGAGCAGAAATACCCATTACTAAGTGGAAGTGAGCAATAACGAAATATGTATCGTGTACGTTTATATCTAAAGCACTATCTCCAAGAATAATACCTGTTAATCCTCCTGTAATGAATGTAGAAACAAACCCGATGGAGAATAACATAGCAGGATTCAATTGTAAATTACCTTTCCAAATGGTTGTAATCCAGTTAAAGGCTTTTACTGCTGAAGGTATTGCAATTAATAATGTTGTAAATGTAAATACAGAACCAAGGAATGGATTCATACCAGAGATAAACATGTGGTGTCCCCAAACGATAGTTGATAAGAAAGCAATGGCCAAAATAGAAGCAATCATCGCACGATAACCAAAGATAGGTTTACGTGAGTTCGATGCCATAATTTCAGAAACTAATCCCATCGCAGGAAGGATAACGATATATACTTCAGGATGTCCTAAGAACCAAAATAAGTGTTCGAATAATACTGGAGAACCTCCTTGATAATGTAATACTTCACCTTGAATAAATATATCAGATAAGAAGAATGATGTTCCAAAACTTCTATCCATTATTAATAATAATGCTGCTGAAAGTAATACAGGGAATGAAATAACACCAATTACTGCTGTAATGAAAAATGCCCAAATTGTTAAAGGCAATCTTGTCATTGACATTCCTTTTGTACGTAAATTAATTACAGTAACAATATAGTTTAATGATCCTAATAAAGATGATGCAATAAAGATAGCCATAGATACCAACCACAATGTCATACCCATTCCTGAACCTCCTTGAGCCATTGGTAATGCACTTAATGGTGGATAGATTGTCCATCCTGCAGCAGCTGGTCCAGCTTCAACAAATAACGAGATTACCATGATTACACTTGATAAGAAGAATAACCAATAAGACACCATGTTTAAGAACCCAGAAGCCATATCTCGTGCTCCAATTTGCAACGGAATTAATAGGTTACTAAACGTACCACTTAATCCTGCTGTCAATACAAAGAATACCATAATTGTACCATGTATTGTAACTAATGCTAAATATATATCTGCATCCATAACTCCATCTGGAGCCCATTTACCTAATAAAGCTTCAAAGATAACATTAGGTTCTTCTGGCCATGCAATTTGCATACGAAACATAAGAGACATTATAACTCCTATAACACCCATTATTGTACCTGTAATTAAGTACTGTTTAGCAATCATTTTATGATCTTGACTAAAGATGTACTTTGTTACAAATGTTTCTTTGTGATGATGTCCGTGATCGTCGTCGTGTGCGTGAGTATCTGCGTGTGTTGACATAATCTATATATACTTTTTTAAAACGATTTTTATTAGTTTAGTTTAAAGAATTTTTAAATTCTTTTTGTTCTTTCATCCAAGCGTCAAACTCTTCTTGAGTTTCAACGATGATCTTCATTTGCATATTGTAGTGAGACTTACCACAAATTTTGTTACATAATAATAAGTAATCAAATGTGTAAGGGTCTAAAGCACTTTCTCCTTTAGCAACTAAAGCTTCACTTTTTTCGACTCTTATTTTATTAATACGTTGAACTTTCTCAACCATTTCTGGTGTAGCTCTCATTTGCTCAGTAGTTACTGTAGGTGTAAAACCAAATTCAGTTACCATACCAGGAACACAGTTCATTTGTGCTCTAAAGTGAGGCATATAAGCAGAGTGTAATACATCTTGAGAGCGCATTTTAAAATGCACAGGTCTACCAACAACTAAATGAAGCTCTGTAGTTATAACATCATCTTGAGCATTTGGATCGGCTTCATCTAGCCCTAAAATGTTAGCTCTGTCTAAATCTATTAATCTAACATTAGCCATACCTAAAACATTATCTTGACCAGAGTAACGAGCCTTCCAGTTAAATTGCTGAGCGTATAACTCTATAACCATTGGGTCATCATCTTCATTAATATTCATAATGCTAGTCCAAGTAAACAATCCATAAATAATTAAACCTGCCAATACAATTACAGGAATAATTGTCCATATTGCTTCTAAAGTATTGTTGTCTGCATAAAACAATGCTTTTTTCCCTTTTTCTCCTCTATATTTAAAAGCAAAATAGTGGAGTAAAAATTGAGTGATTGTTTGCACAATAAATATGATAACCATAGATATGATCATCAAATTATCTATTTCTGGACCATGTGCTGATGCTGAGTTTGACATTAAAGGTAAATCTCCCCATTTTACAAAACACACAATGGTAATGACATAAATAAAAATTAAGAAACCTATCATTAAATAAGCATTAATTTTATTGTCATAATCAGTTGCAACTCCAGTATTTGATTCGTCAGTATTAACTTGAGCTAAATCAAATATTTTCACCATTTGCCAAATTGCAACAGCTACAAAAAGTACTATTATAATTGTTAAAAAAGCAGTCATTGTCGTATCTCTTCTTTATTTAATGTTATTAATAATGGAAATGTTCACTTTCTTTAATAAAAGGATTTCCTTTAGGTAGTAATGGTGCTTTTGTTAAAGCTGTAAATACTACAAGTATAAATAATCCTGCAAATAGCATTATTGAACTAATTTCCGGAATTCCAATAAACCATCTGTCTCCAACTGTTGCAGGCATTATCATATTAAATATATCTATATAATGTCCACATAAAATAACTATACCAGCCATAATTACAAACCAAGGAATACGTTTGTAATCACTATTCATTAACAATAATAATGGGAATACAAAGTTCATAACTACCATGCCTAAAAATGGTAATTGGTAATCTTGGAATCTAGTAACAAAGTATGTTACCTCTTCTGGAATGTTTGAATACCAAATTAACATAAACTGTGAAAACCATAAGTAAGTCCAGAAAATACTAATACCAAACATGAATTTTGCTAAATCGTGTAAATGGCTATCATTTACATGAGGTAAAAGTCCTTTAGATTTTAAATAGATTGTTACTAATGCAATAACAGTAATACCACTTACAAACATACTTGCAAACACATACCATCCAAATAATGTAGAAAACCAGTGTGGGTCTACACTCATAATCCAATCCCAAGACATCATTGACTCTGTATAAATATAGAATACTAAGAATGCCGCTGAAATACGGAATGATTTTTTGAAATTTCTATTATCATTAACATCAGCATTATCTTGTGCGATAGAAAACTTACGTGCAAAATATCTGTAAGTACACCATCCTGCTATAAATATTAATCCACGAATGATAAAACCAGTCATATTTAAGAATCCTGATTTACCTTGAATTAATTTATCGTGAGCAACTACTTCAGGGTCCATCCAAACAAATAAATTGTAATGACCTCCTAACCAAGAAGTACCTGATGCCACAGCAATTCCTAAAACAATTAGAGCTCCAGGAAGCAAATATGCAGTAATTCCTTCCATAACTCTAAATAGCACTGGAGACCATCCTGCTTGAGCAGCAAATTGAATTGCGTAAAACGCTAATACACCAAGAGCAATCATCATGAAAAAGAATGCTGCAACATATAATGCAGACCAAGGTCTATTAGCTATTTGATGCTGTACATGCTTTGCATGTTCATCTCCATGGTGTTCTGAAACTTCTGCTCCTTTGTTTTCTGAATGTGTATCGTTATCATGTCCAGCAACAACTTCATGCGCAGTTACTTCACCATGACCTCCTCCATGAGCAGATGATTCTTCTGCCAACATTGTTTTTACATCATCTAAAGATTTATGAGATGTCATAAAACCATATCCAACACCTATTAATCCTAAAATGATTAAGGCAATTGAAAATGTCTTTAATTTATTTGAAAATGTATACATATCTATATTGAATCTTTAACAGTCTTATTTCCTCCTAATTCTGATTTTAATTTTAGCACATAGTCAACTACTTGCCAACGCTCTTCTTCATTAAGTTGATTAGCGTAAGAACCCATTGCATTTTTACCATAGTAAATTGTATGATAAATACTTCCAACAGTTAACATTCTTCCTGCATCATCATAACTTGGTACACCTAATATTTTTTCTCTTTTAACCAAGTTCCCTTGTCCATCACCTTTATTTCCATGGCAAATTCCACAATATATGTCATATAAAATTTTACCTCTTTCTGTATCAATTTGTGTAGAATCTAATGGACTAGTAAGTGTAGATTTAGCCAATTCATAACCCTCATTAGTGTTATCAAAATCAAAAGGTTTAAATCCTCTTGGTATAGAACCTTCTGCAGGTAATTGTGCCTCATACCCATTTTTAAAAGCATTTGATTCGCTATAAGTTTCATAACCTACAGGTTCGTACATATTTGGCATAAATTGGTAGTTTGGTCTAGTATCTTTTTTACAAGATGCAACCGATACTAATACTACAATCAATATTGTTATTTTAAATAAGCTTTTCATCTGTATTAATGCGCTTTATCAATTATGTTAATTTCTACTGCTCCAGTTTCCTTTAATAAATCAGCTAATTCTTTTTCGTTATTATGAATTGCAATTTCCATTAAAAAATGGTCATCAGTAGTTCTAGTATCTGGGTTTTCAGCCTCTTTAAACGGCCACATTCTACTACGTAAATAAAATGTAATTACCATTAAGTGAGCTGCAAAAAACACTGTAAGCTCAAACATAATTGGTACGAATGCAGGCATATTTTCTATATAGCTAAAACTTGGCTTACCACCAATGTTTTGAGGCCAATCTTCAATCATAATGAAATTCATCATTACAATTGCAACTGTTAACCCAACACAACCGTACATAAATGCAGCAATAGCAATTCTGGTTGGAGCTAATCCCATAGCCTTATCTAGTCCATGAACTGGAAAAGGTGTATATATCTCTTCAATATGATGTTTTTCAGCTTTAACTTTCTTAACAGCTGACATTAATACATCATCATCAGTATAAATAGCGTGAATTACTTTCGAAGATTCTTCCATACTATTATTTGTTTATTAAATTTTTAGCTTGTCCTGACCAATCATCACGCTCAGCTCTTCCTGGGAAAGTGCCTGTGATTTCGTCTAACAAATCATATTCTTTTTTCGTCATTTTGCTCACTTGTAAGAAAGTATAAATACCTATGCTATTTAATACTTCTTCCATCTTAGGACCAATACCATTTATTAGTTTAAGGTCGTCAGCTTTTTGAGTGTTAGCATCAAACTTTCCGATACTTTCAAACAAACTATTAACCTTATCTGAGTTATCAACTTTAGGCTTTTCATTTGCTTTAATAGCTACTTTTTTTCCCGAAGTTCTTTCATCAGCTCCTGTTCCAACTAAACTATCTCCTCTCTCTCTGATGTTTTTATAACGCTCACCTGATGATTTTAAAATTGTTTTTACCTCTGCTTGTGCAATTACTGGGAATGTACGTGCATATAGTAAGAACAATACAAAGAAGAATCCAATAGTTCCAATAAAGATTCCAATATCAACAAATGTTGGTTGGAACATTGTCCATGAAGATGGTAAGTAATCTCTATGTAATGATGTTACGATAATTACAAAACGCTCAAACCACATTCCAACGTTTACCACAATAGAGATAAAGAATGAGAACATAATACTTGTTCTTAATTTCTTGAACCACATAAATTGAGGTGAGAACACGTTACAAGACATCATCATCCAATATGCCCAAGCATAAGGACCAGTTGCTCTGTTTAAGAATGCATACTGCTCGTATTCTACTCCAGAATACCATGCAATAAACAACTCTGTGATATAAGCTACACCTACGATAGAACCAGTAATCATAATTACAATGTTCATTAATTCGATGTGCTGTACTGTTATATAATCTTCTAGGCTACACACTTTTCTCATAATAATAAGAAGTGTGTTTACCATTGCGAATCCTGAGAAAATTGCTCCTGCAACGAAATAAGGCGGGAAAATTGTAGTATGCCAACCTGGTATTACAGATGTTGCGAAGTCAAAAGATACAATTGTATGTACCGAAAGTACAAGTGGTGTTGCTAAACCTGCAAGCACTAAAGATACTTCTTCAAAACGTTGCCAATCTTTTGCTCTACCTGACCATCCGAAACTTAGTAAAGAGTATATTTTCTTTTGGAAAGGTCTTACTGCTCTATCTCTAATCATTGCAAAATCTGGCAATAAACCTGTCCACCAAAATACAAGTGAAACTGATAAATAAGTAGAAATCGCAAATACATCCCAAAGTAATGGTGAGTTAAAGTTTACCCAAAGTGATCCAAATTGATTTGGAATTGGTAATACCCAATACCCTAACCATGGACGACCCATGTGAATAATAGGGAATAATCCTGCTTGAACTACCGAGAAAATTGTCATTGCTTCAGCAGAACGGTTAATTGCCATTCTCCATTTTTGACGGAATAGTAAAAGTACTGCAGAAATCAGAGTTCCTGCGTGACCAATACCAACCCACCAAACGAAGTTAGTAATATCCCAAGCCCAACCAACGGTTTTGTTTAGACCCCAAACACCAATTCCTGTTGAAATGGTATAAATTATACATCCAATTCCCCAAAGAAAAGCTACTAATGAAATAGAAAAAACTATCCACCAAGCTTTATTGGCTTTACCTTCAACAGGTCGTGCAACATCCACAGATACATCGTGGTATGATTTTTCACCTGTAACTAAAGGTCTTCTAATAGGTGCTTCGTAATGAGACGCCATAATCCTTTTATAATTATTACTTAATTAATATTATGCTTCAGTTGTATTTCTCACTTTAGTTTGATACATCACGTTTGGTTTTGTTCCAACGCTTTCTAACAAGTGATACATACGGTTATCTTCTTTAAGTTTTGCAACTTTACTTTCTTTATCATTGATGTCTCCAAAAGTCATTGCTCCATTACTACATGCAGAAGAACAAGCTGTTTGGAATTCTCCATCTTTAATTTCGCGTCCATCACGTTTAGCATCAAGAATAGTTTTTTGTGTTTTTTGAATACACATAGAACATTTTTCCATAACACCACGAGAACGAACAACAACATCTGGGTTTAATACCATACGTCCTAAATCATCGTTCATATGATAATCAAACTCGTCATTTTCGCTGTATAAGAACCAGTTGAAACGACGAACTTTATAAGGACAGTTGTTTGCACAATAACGTGTACCTACACAACGGTTATAAGCCATGTGGTTTTGGCCTTGACGACCATGAGACGTTGCAGCAACTGGACAAACAGTTTCGCAAGGTGCATGATTACAATGCTGGCACATTACTGGCTGGAATGCTACTTGAGGATTATCCGCAGGTGTTTCCATTTCATTAAATCCACCAAGTGAACCATTATCTCCAAATAAACCAGAGAAGTTTTCTTTTTTAGTATCATCTCCTTCAAACGTATCTTCAGAAGAATAATATCTATCAATACGCAACCAGTGCATATCTCTACTACGACGTATTTCTGATTTACCAACTACAGGAACGTTATTTTCAGCATGACATGCAATTACACATGCTCCACATCCAGTACAAGCGTTCAAATCGATAGATAAATTAAAATGATGACCAATTGAACGGTCAAATTCGTCCCATAAATCTACATCAGGAGATGTAACAGGAGTCTCAACGTGGTTTAAAGACACCATAGGAATTGCATTCCAGTAATCTTTATCTTTTGTGTTGAAAATTTCTAGTGTTGTTTCTTTAATGATATCTCCACGACCCATTAAAGTATTTTGTAATTGTACACAAGCAAACTCATGTTCTCCTGAAGCTGCTGTTACACTTACATTTTGAGTTGTATTGAAGTTTTGGTAAAACGCATAAGCATTAACACCAGTTTTCATTTCGTCTTTTAATCCAGCTGTTCTTCCATAACCTAATGATAATCCTACAGATCCATTAGCTTGTCCTGGTTGAATAATTACTGGCACATTTTTTATAGTAACACCGTTTACAGTAACATTTGCATAGCTACCATTTAAACCTCCATTAGCAACATGCCAATTTTTAAGATTTAATTGCTTTGCATCTGCTGTAGATACAGTTAAATAGTTATCCCAAGATACTCTTGTTAATGGATCTGGAAACTCTTGTAACCATGGGTTATTGGCTTGCTGACCATCTCCCATTCCTACTTTAGTGTATAATGTTAGCTCTAATCCTTCTGCTTTAGATGATGATGCTAAGGCTCTTGCTGCATCTCCTGATGAAGCAACAGTTTCTAAAGTATTAGCTTCGGTTGTTTCAGGTGCGTTTTCTAAGGCAGGCATAGCTCCAACAAATAATCCATCATGCAATGCTTGGTTGAAAGAACTTCCACCTAAAATACCTGTATTCCAATTATCTTTAATAAAATCGTGGTAAGACATATCATTACCAGTCCATTTTAATAAAGCATCTTGAAACTGACGTGTATCAAACAAAGGACGAATAGTTGGTTGTGTTAAACCGTAATGTCCTTTTTTAAGTTCAACATCTCCCCAAGACTCTAAATAATGAGGTGCAGCAGCTATATATTGAGTAACTGAAGCTGTTTCATCAGCTTTCATAGAGAAAGCAATAGATAATTCTGTTTTCTTTAACCCTTCAGCAAAATCATTTGCGTTTGATAATGTATATAATGGATTAACTCCACTCATAATGATAGCACCAACTTTTCCAGCTTTCATATCAGCCACTAAAGTTGCAACATCTGCATCATTACCTTGTCTTGTTTTTATTGGAGCAGATTTATCAAATACTTTACTACTTAAATAAGCATTGATTTCTAACGCTACAGTTTGTGCATTAACATCTTGAATTCCTGTTACAACAACACCGTTACTTCCAGCTTCTTTTAATTGTGAAGCTGCCTTACGAACTGCATCATCAATTTGTTTTGGAAGATCTCCAGAAACTGAACCACCAACAACATAACTATATAATTTAGCCAAAGCTAATTTTTGTTGGCTTGGTGTTGCAGGCACACGTTTATCTGCATTTGCACCAGATAACGACATATTAGCTTCAATCTGAATATGCCTAGACATTTTACCTTCTTGAGGCACACGTCCTTGAGCATAACCTGAATCGAAACCACCACCTTGCCAATCTCCTAAAAAGTCAGCACCTATAGAAACTATAGTTGAAGCTTTTGAGAAATCGTAATTAGCTAAAGCGCGTTCTCCATATTTAGCTTGGTATGCATCTAATGCAGCAGATTCTGAAACAGCATCATAAACTACATGACGTACATTACCATATTTTTCTTTGAAGTTTGATATCAATTTACTTGTTGAAGGACTTGCAAAAGTTTGTGTTAATAACACAATCTCTTTACCCGCATTCATTAAGTCGGTTAACTTTTGATTAGTTTCTAAATCAAAAGCACTCCAAGAAATTGATTTACCGTCTTTCTTTGGCCCTTGAACTCTTAAACTATCATATAACCCTAAAACTGAAGCATTAACTCTGGCATTAGCACCACCATTAGTAGTTGCCATTGTGTTATTTTCAATTTTAATTGGACGCCCTTCACGAGTTTTTACTAAAACACTTGCAAAGTCAAAACCATCTGCAATTGTAGTTGCATAGTAATTTGCAACGCCAGGAATAATTTCTTCAGGTTGCACTACATAAGGAATCGACTTAATCACTGGTCCTTCACAAGCCGCTAGTGAAGCTGCAGCTGTACTAAAACCAACATATTTTAAGAAATCACGACGTGTTGTAGAAGAAGCTTCTAATGTGCTTTTATCTCCTAAAAACTCATCAGTAGGAATTTCTTCAACAAATTCGTTTTGTTTAAGCGCCTCAACAATAGAGCTGTTTTCGTTTAGCTCCTCAACACTTTTCCAGTATTTCTTGTTTGATGACATATTATATAATTGAATTACTTCTTAATAAATTAATAATGACACTTACCACATTCTAAACCTCCCATTTGTGCAACAGTAAGTTTGTCTACTCCATACTTTTTAGATAACTGTTCGTGTATCTTTGTATAGTAGGCATTGTCTTCAACTTTTACATTTGTTTCTCTGTGACAGTTAATACACCATCCCATTGTCAATGACGAGAATTGATACATTACTTCCATTTCTTCAACAGGACCATGACATGTTTGACACTCAATACCTCCAACAGTAACGTGTTGTGAGTGATTAAAATATGCGAAATCTGGAAGGTTATGTATTCTTACCCATTTAACTGGATTACTTTCTCCTGTATATTTTTGTTCTGTATCGCTCCATCCTGCTGCTGCATATAGCTTTTGAATTTCAGCATTATAATCTACTCCTATTTTATTTCCTTCAGCTAATGTTTCTGGAGCAACTTCAGAAATCGTTTTATGACAGTTCATACACACATTTAATGATGGTATACCTGATGTTTTACTTACTCTTGCAGAAGAGTGACAGTATTTACAATCTATACCATTATCACCAGCATGTATTTTGTGCGAATAATGAATTGGCTGTACTGGCATATACCCTTGATCAACTCCAATTTGAGACAAATAACCAAATATAAAGTAAGCACTTGCTAACAAGAATAAAATTGCAGTTACTATTACTAAAAATTGATTTTTAACAAATGCCTTCCAAAGTGGCAATCCTTTTTCTTTAGTTACTATATCAACTCCTTTAGCTTCAGCAAAACGATTTAAAGTACGTCTTACTATAACTAATGCCATTGCTAATAAACCAAACAATAAAGCTAAAGCACCTAATATAAGTTTGCTTGAAGAATTATCTGTAGTTGGATTTACTCCACCATCTGGCACTGGGCCTGGAGTTGGAGTTTCAACAACCTCAGCAGTATACGCTAAAATATCACTAATGTCTTGGTCTTCTAATGTTGGAAAAGCAGTCATTGCTGTTCCGTTATGCTCATTAAAAATTTTGTTTGCATAAGCATCACCAGACTTAATAACAGCAGCACTATTACGTATCCATGCAGAAATCCACGCCCTGTCTAAACCTTGCTCATCTGCTAGCTTTTGCTCAATATTTCTAAGAGCAGGACCAGTCATTGGCTTATCTAGTTTATGACAAGCAGCACAGTTAGTGTTAAATAAAGCTTTTCCTTTTGCAGGATCACCATCTTGAGCTTGTAGTGACGTTGAAAGCGTAAGTAATATAACAAACCCTAAATATAGAATCTTTGAGGTTAATTTACGGTGTATCACCTGTTTCATATTGTTAGTTGAATTATCTTCTAAACTTTGGTATGATTTTTTCATTAATAAGAAAAAAATACAGTTAAAAATCTCACGCAAAAGTAATACTTAAAGTCGATTTTAGAAATGTTAGAGAACTGTTAATTGATAATTTATAAACATTCTAAATAATAAATTGAGTGATATTTAAGTTTAATAAATTTACATTTGTATAAAATTTAAAAAAGTTATGATAAAATCGTGTATTAAAGGCGCATTTATTTGCTTGATATTCATTGGGTTTTCTTTAAAAGCTCAAGCACAAGAAGGAAACGTTGTAATTGACCAAGATAAAGACATTGAAAAATTATTAGAATTTAAAAAAGATATAAAAACTGTTGATTTATATAAAATTCAGGTGTATTCTGGTGAAAGAGGTGGTGCTGAATCTACCAAAAGTCAATTTAGTTCTTTATATAAAGATTGGCCAATATCTATGGAATACGAAACTCCAAACTACAAAGTATGGGTAGGGAATTTTAGAAGCAGACTAGAAGCTGATAGAGCTTTAGTAAAAGTTAAAAAGAACTTTGCAAATGCATTTATTTTTTATTCTAAAAAAGAAAAAAACTAGATAAAATATTAATTTATAGATAATAAAAAAGCGACCAAATGGTCGCTTTTTTATTAAAGTATATTCTCTTTAATTATTTTAATTTCTTTTTTACTTCTACTTCATGGAATGCTTCAATTACATCTCCAATATTAATATCGTTGTAGTTTTTAATTTGCATACCACAATCGTATCCTTTAGCAACTTCTTTAGCATCGTCTTTAAATCGTTTAAGTGATGCTAATTCACCTGTATATATTACAACTCCATCTCTAATTAATCTTACATTAGAGTTTCTGAATATTTTACCGCTAGTTACCATACATCCTGCAATTGTTCCAATTTTAGAAACTTTAAATATTTCTCTAATTTCGGCAGTACCTGTAATTTCTTCTTTAAGCTCTGGAGATAACATACCTTCCATAGCATCCTTTAAGTCATTAATAGCGTCATAAATAATAGAGTACATTCTGATATCGATTTCTTCTTTATCAGCAATAGCTCTTGCATTACCCATTGGCCTTACATTAAATCCGATAATAATTGCATCAGATGCTGTTGCTAATAATACATCACTTTCAGTAATGGCTCCAACACCTTTATGTATAATATTAACTTGAATTTCTTCAGTTGATAATTTTTGGAACGAATCAGTTAATGCTTCAACAGAACCATCAACATCTCCTTTAAGGATTATGTTTAATTCTTGGAAGTCACCTAATGCAATACGTCTACCAATTTCATCAAGTGTAATATGACGTTGTGTTCTCACAGATTGCTCACGTTGTAATTGTGTACGTTTAGCAGCAATTTGCTTAGCTTCGCGTTCATCTTCAAATACGCTAAACTTATCACCTGCTTGAGGCGCTCCATCTAAACCTAATATAGATACTGGTGTTGATGGACCTGCAGATTTAACATCATTTCCACGCTCATCATGCATAGCACGAACTTTACCACTGTTTTTCCCAGCAAGTACATAATCACCAACTTTTAAAGTTCCTGCTTGTACCAAAATTGTTGAAACGTATCCACGACCTTTATCTAAAAACGCTTCTACAACTGTTCCGCTAGCCATTTTATTAGGATTTGCTTTAAGCTCTAACAATTCGGCTTCTAACAATACTTTTTCTAATAGCTCTTTAACACCTTGACCTGTTTTTGCAGATATATCGTGAGATTGAATTTTTCCTCCCCAATCTTCAACCAATAAATTCATGTTAGCTAATCCTTCTTTTACTTTTTCTGGATTTGCTCCTGGTTTATCAATTTTATTAATGGCAAATATTATAGGAACTCCTGCGGCTTGGGCATGAGCTATTGCTTCTTTGGTTTGTGGCATTATAGCATCATCTGCTGCAATAACAATAATTGCTAAATCGGTAACCTGAGCTCCACGAGCACGCATTGCTGTAAAGGCCTCGTGACCAGGAGTATCTAAGAAAGCTATTTTTTGACCTCCTTCTAATTGTACTCCATAAGCTCCAATATGTTGTGTAATACCTCCTGACTCTCCTGCAATTACATTTTCTTGACGAATATAATCTAGAAGTGATGTTTTACCATGATCAACGTGTCCCATTACTGTTACAATTGGTGCACGTGGTTTTAAATCTTCTGGTTTATCTTCAACTTCTTCAATGTTATCTTCTAAATCTGAAGTTACAAACTCTACCTCATATCCAAATTCATCAGCAACAACAGATAATGTTTCAGCATCTAAACGCTGATTCATTGTTACCATCATTCCTAGTGACATACACGCAGAAATAATTTGAGTTACTGGAACATCCATCATTGTAGCAACTTCACTAGCAGTAACAAACTCAGTTACTTTTAAAATTTTGCTGTCTGCTTCTTGTTGCTCTAAATCTTTTTCAGATTGTTGACGATGTTGATCTCTTTTATCTCTTCTGTATTTTGCTCCTTTACCTTTTGAAGATTTACCTTGAAGCTTTTCAAGAGTCTCTCTAACTTGCTTTTGTACTTCTGCTTCGCTAGGTTCTTCTTTTACTGTACTTGTGCGTTTTCCTCCTTGAGGTTTACCTTTAAAGTTTCCTCTTTGGTTATTATTATTTCCTCTGTTTTGGTTAGAGTTTGTATCACCACCTGGAGTTGGGCCTTTGCTTATACGACGTCTTTTTTTCTTATTAGCTGCGTCTTTATTTGCATCTGGCTTTTTCTCTTCTTTCTTCTTTTTAGGCTTATTAAATTGTGATAAGTCTATCTTTTCACCTGCAATTTTTGGTCCTGATAATTTTTGATATTTTGTTTTTAAAGTTTCCTCTTCCTCTTCAGCAACTTCTTTCTTTTCTTCTTTTGCAACTTCTTTAGGTTTTTCAACTTTAGGCTGCTCAATTTTAGGTTGCTCAACTGCTTTTGGAGTTTCTTTTACTTCTTCTTTAGGCGCCTCTTGCTTTATTGGCTCAGGTTTTACTGGCTCAACTTTTTTAGGCTCTTCAATTTTTGCTTCCTCCTTTTTAGGCTCAGGTTTAGTTGGATTTAAATCAATTTTTCCAACTTGTTTTGGACCACTTAATTCAGCTTTGGCTTTTACAACTTGCTTGCTTGCTTCCTCTTTTTTATGTTTCTCTTCAAGCTCACGTTCACGCTGTTCGCGCAATTCTTCTTTTTCTTTAAGCTTTGCTTCACTTACTTCTTGAGATGCAACTTTTTTATTTGCATCTGTTTGAAATTCGTTAGAAAGAATTGTGTGAACTTCTTCTGATATTTTTGTATTCGGACTTTTTTCCACGCTCACGCCCTTTGATTCTAAAAAATCAACAGCACGATCAATGGAAATATTGAGTTCGCGTAATACTTTATTTAATCTAATTGTATCAGCCATAAATTGCTTGTAATATACTTTAAATATGTGTTATTCTTCAAATTCCTCTTTAAGAATTCTAATAACTTCTAAAATTGTTTCTTCTTCTAAATCGGTTCTTTTAACCAAATCTTGAACGTCTTGTTCTAAAATACTTTTCGCTGTATCTAAACCTGCTTTACTAAACTCTTCAATAATCCAAGATTCTATTTCATCAGTAAATTCAGATAATTCTACATCTTCTTCAGCTCCTTCTCTAAATACGTCTATTTCGTATCCTGTTAATTGCCCAGCTAAACGAATATTGTGTCCGCCTCTACCAATTGCTTTTGATACTTCTTCAGGTTTTAATAAAACCTCAGCACGTTTAGTTTCTTCATTAATTTTCACTGAAGTTACTCTTGCTGGACTTAAAGCTCTTGTTATGAATAGTTGTAAGTTGTTTGTGTAATTAATTACATCAATATTTTCATTACCAAGTTCACGAACAATACCATGAATTCTAGATCCTTTCATACCAACACATGCTCCAACTGGGTCAATTCTGTCATCATAAGAATCTACAGCTACTTTTGCTTTTTCCCCTGGAATTCTAACCACATTTTTAATTGTAATTAAACCGTCGAAAACTTCTGGTATTTCTTGTTCAAATAATTTTTCTAAAAATACAGGAGCTGTTCTAGACATGATAATTGTTGGCTTGTTTCCTTTTAGCTCAACACTTTCTATTATACCTCTTACATTTTCTCCTTTTCTAAAGAAATCTGATGGGATTTGCTTTTCTTTTGGTAAAATTATTTCATTGCCTTCGTCGTCTAACAATATTATTGCTCTGTGACGAATATGATGTACTTCAGCAGTGTATATTTCTCCTACTAAATCTTTAAATTGCTTATAGATATTAGTATTGTCATGCTCATGTATTTTAGAAATTAAATTTTGGCGTAATGCTAAAATAGAACGTCTTCCTAAATCAATTAATTTAACTGCTTCTGCAACATCTTCACCTACTTCAAAATCTGGCTCTATTTTACGAGCTTCGGATAAAGCAATTTCTTGATTTGGTTCTTGCACATTATCATCAGCAACAACAATTCTATTTCTCCAAATCTCTAAATCTCCTTTATCTGGATTGATAATAATATCGAAGTTATCATCATCACCATATTTCTTTTTAAGTGCATTTCTTAATACATCTTCTAAAATCGCCATCAACGTTACACGATCGATTAATTTGTCATCTTTAAACTCTGAAAAAGAATCAATTAATGCAATATTTTCCATACCTACTATGAATTAAAATTTTATAATCACTTTTGCTTCTAAAATGTCGTCGAACGCAATTTTAGCTTGCTTATTTACTGTTATTTTTCCTTTGCCAATTGGTTTAGGTTCTTTTGTTTTCCACTCTAAGGAAATTGCAGTTTCATCAACCTCTGTCAACTTTGCTTCAATTTTAATATCCTCTTTAGCTTTAACTTTTATAACTCTACCAATATTTTTCTTGTACTGTCTTTTATTTATCAATGGAGACGTAGCTCCAGCAGAAGTAACTTCTAATGAGAAATCTTCATCTTCTCTATCTAAATTGTGCTCAACAGCTCTGCTAATAAAAATACAATCTTCAACACTCACGCCATTATCTCCATCGATAACGACATAAATTTTATTATCTGTTGATATGGTAAAATCAATTAGAAAAAGATCTGGTCTTTCTTCTAATCCATTCTCTATCAATGATTGAACTGTAGTTTGATTCAGCATTTTTTTAGTATAAAAAGAGGGGACTTTTTGTCCCCTCACGTTATCTTTTTTTCATACAACGCTGCAAATATACAACATTTAAATTGATTTCTGCAACTGTAATAAAGTCGATTTTTATTATTATTTTTAAAACAAATAACTAACCTTAAACGCAATGAAAAAAATATTAGTTCCAACTGACTTTTCAAAAGAAGCAGAGAATGCTCTTAAAGTTGCTGCACAATTAGCTAAAAAACATGACTGCGAAATATATTTGCTGCATATGTTAGAATTACCTCTGCAAGAAGTTGATGCATTAAGTACTCATAGTGCATTGCCTGAAGCTATGTTTTTTATGAAACTAGCTCATCAAAGATTTGAAGAAGTTATGGCTAGCGAGTTTTTAGATGGCATAATAGTGCACGAAACTGTTAAGGCTAATAATACTTTTTCATCTGTTATAGATACTTGCCATGAAAACAATGTTGATATGATAGTAATGGGTTCTCATGGAGCTAGTGGGTTTAAAGAAATGTTTATTGGATCTAATGCTGAAAAAGTTGTAAGAACTTCAGACATTCCTGTGTTAGTGATTAAAAACGAACATGCAAATTTTACTGTTGATAATTTTGTTTTTGCTTCAGACTTTAAAAAGGACAATAAAGAAACGTATAAACAAGCTGTAGATTTTGCCAAATCATTTAATGCGAAAATACACTTACTAATGGTTAATACCGCAAATAGCTTTAGCACAACTGAAGAATCTAATAAACGTATAAAAGCATTTATAAAAGATTACACTTTTGATAATTATACTATTAATATTTATAATGATGAAACTGTTGAAAAGGGCATTTTAAATTTTTCTAAAATGATTGATGCAGATTTAATTGGGATAAGTACACATGGAAGACAAGGTATTGCCCATTTCTTTAATGGTAGTATAAGTGAAGATTTAGTAAATCATGCAAAAAGACCTGTTATTACTTTTAAAATATAATGAGACATATATAAAAGCAAAAAGTCTTCCCGAAAAGGAAGACTTTTTTGTTGGCCTACTAGGGCTCGAACCTAGACTCTTCTGGACCAAAACCAGACGTGTTGCCAGTTACACCATAGGCCAATCTCTAAATGAGGATGCAAATTTAGTACAAAGTTTGATTTGCACAAACATTTTTTAAAGAAAATAATCCTAAAATCTTAACGTTTGCATAAAAACCTTTAGACCTTGTTTTTTTATTCTTAAATTCGCACTTCTTTTCAAACATAGATTTATGACACATTTCAGCTATAAAAAATGGAATACAATTTTAGGTTGGTTCGTTTTTTTAATTTCATTAATCGTTTATGGGCTTACTATTGAACCTACTGTAAGTTTCTGGGATGCTGGTGAATATATTTTAACTTCATCAAAATTACAAGTTGGTCATCCACCAGGAGCTCCATTATTTCAAATGCTTGGAGCATTTTTTTCAATTTTTACATTTGGTAATAATGAATTAGTAGGCTATATGCTTAATATGATGAGTGCTGTTGCAAGTGCATTTACTATATTATTTATGTTTTGGACCATCACTCTTTTATTAAAAAAATTAGTAAAAGAAGCAGACGAAGATTTAACTAAAACTAAAAAAACTGCCATTTTAGGAAGTGGTTTAGTAGGTAGTTTAGCCTTTACATTTACAGATTCGTTCTGGTTTAATGCTGTTGAAACCGAGGTTTATGCTATGGCAACTTTAATAATGGCTATTCTGTTTTGGTTAGCATTGCGTTGGGAGCAAGACATGGATAAACCTAGAGGAAATCGTTGGCTAGTTTTAATTGCTTTTGTTATTGGATTATCGTTTGGAGTTCACTTTATGGGCCTTTTAACTATTCCTGCTATTGGACTTATTTATTATTTTAAAAATTATAAAACTATAACAGTAAAAAACTTCATTATTGCCAATGTTGCTTCAGCTGCAATTTTGTTATTTATATTTAAATTACTGTTACCAAATGCATTAAAGATATTTAGTGCTTCGGAAATATTCTTCGTAAATACTTTTGGGCTTCCATTTAATTCTGGGACAATAATTGCTTTACTAGCAGTAATTGCTGCATTCTATTTTAGCTTAAAATATACTAAAGACAAAGGCAAACAAATTGGTAATACTCTAATTTTATGTCTAATGTTTATTTTTATTGGGTTCTCTTGTTGGCTAATGTTGCCAATTCGCGCCAATGCCAATGTTGTAATTAACGAGAATAACCCTTCAGATGCTCGAGAATTACTAGCTTATTACAACCTTGAACAATACCCAGAAACACATTTGTTTTACGGTCCATTATTTACTGAACAATATACAGGATTAGATGAAAATGAGCCTTATGTTGATGATAAGCCTAATTATGAAAAAGATTATAAAACAGGAAAATATGTTATTATAAACGACTGGAAGAATGCAAAACAAAATTATAATTCTGAGCATGCTTCTGTTTTACCTAGAATGTGGAGTACAGAAAATGCCGAAAATTATATGATGTTTACTGGTTTATTAGAATTTAATATTAAGCCAGAATATCAAATGCAAAACGAATTGCGTTCAATTGTTTCAGATTTTAAAAAGAGCGTTTACGAAGGCAAAGTAGATTATGAAGATTACCATAGTTTCTTAAAGAAATTTGGTCAATACCTTGATGTTGAAAAACCATCTCTTATCCAAAATATTGGTTATATGTTCGAATATCAACTTGGCTATATGTATTGGAGATATTTTATGTGGAATTTTGTTGGAAGACAAGATGATATTCAAGGAAAATATGATGATTTACATGGCAACTGGATTAGTGGAATAAACCCTATAGATTCTTGGCATCTTAATATGTCTCAAGACAATTTACCAAGTGATGTAAAAAACAATAAGGCAAGAAACACCTACTATTTTTTACCACTTATCTTAGGGCTAATTGGTTTTCTATTCCTTTTTAGTAAAGACAAAAAAACCTTCTGGACTATGTTGGTTTTCTTTCTTATGACAGGATTAGCAATTCAGTTTTATACCAACGTAAGACCATTTGAACCTAGAGAGCGTGACTATTCTGTAATTGGTTCTTTTTATGTGTTTGCCATCTGGATAGGTTTTGGAGTGTATGCAATTTTTGAAGCACTCAAAAAATATACCTCATCAAAGTTTTTAGCTCCAGGAATAACTGTTGTTTGCCTAGCGTTAGTGCCAAGTATTTTAGCAGCAAATAATTGGGATGATCATGACAGATCAAATAAAGAAACTGCACATGCTATGGCAATAATGTATTTAGAATCTTGTGCGCCAAATGCGATATTATTTACCATTGGTGATAACGATAGTTTCCCATTGTGGTATGCCCAAGAAATAGAAGGTATTCGCCGTGATGTAAGAGTCGTAAATACTAGCTTATTTCAAACCGATTGGTATATAGACCAAATGAAACGTAAAGCTTACGAAAGTGACCCTATACCATCACAGCTAACCCATGAACAGTATAGATATGGAACTCGTGACTATATAATGAGACAAGAAGTTATAAAAGACACTCTTTTAATTAAAGACTTTTTAAATTTTGTAACTAGCGACAATCCAAGAACTAAACTAAGATATATTTTACAACAAACTGGCGAAGACACAAGTGTATATCCTAATCAAATGCTTAACTCTAATTTCTTCCCAACGCGTTTTGTAAGAATTCCTGTTGACAAAAATGCAGTATTAAAAAACGGAATTGTTAAAGCAAAAGATGCAGATGAAATTGTTCCTTATATTGATATTGAAATTAAAGGAAGTGCTTTATATAAAAACCGATTATTAATGTTAGACATTATAGCCAATAATAATTGGGAGCGTCCTATTTATTTTACTGGTGGAAGTTTTGGTGATGATGACTATATCTGGATGAAAGACTACTTACAGTTAGATGGTTTATGCTACAAATTAGTCCCAATAAAAACTCCCGTTGATAGAGCTAACCCTTTTGATATGGGTCGCGTAGATAGTGATTTAATGTATGAAAAAGTTATGTCTTGGAAATGGGGAAATAGTGGCACAGATATTTACCATGATATAGAAACCCGTAAAAACAGTATAACTTACAGAGGTAATTTAGCGCGACTTATTGAGCAGTTAATTAATGAAGATAAGTATGACAAAGCTGAAAAAGTTGCTGACTTAGCTATGAAAAAGATGCCTGTTGAAGACTTTGGGTATTACACTCTTCTAGAGCCTTATATAAGTGCTTACTACGAAATAGGTAGTAAAGAAAAAGCACGTAAACTATACAAAGATGTAACAAAAAAATATCAAGAGAATTTAACCTATTACAGTGGTTTGTCTAAAGAGACACAAGAAAGATATCTGGAAGAAATTGTTACGGATATTGAACGCTATAGGAGTTTAGTAGATTTAGTTTTTGTATATAATGACAAAGACTTGGCTTTAAAAGAAAAAGAAAAATTCAATAATTTCTTAAAACTCTTTAGTGCTTTTGAAGATGAAGAACCTGAACCGAAAAACATAAGAGAAGAAAGAGATATTCCTGTTGATACAATTGACAGCATTTTAAAATTAGAATAAATTTCTTGTGAACCTAGTTCCATCAAAAACACCATTAGTAGTCAAAAAGATGTTCCCAAACTATGTTTGGGACATTGAGACTACAGATAAGGTTATTTACCTCACCTTTGATGATGGCCCTACGCCAGAAATAACAAGTTGGACGCTACATCAACTTAAAAAACATAATGCAAAAGCTACCTTTTTTTGCATTGGAAATAACATAAAAAAATATCCTGAAATTTTTCAAAGTATAATAGAAGAAGGCCATGCTATTGGTAATCATACTCATAATCATGTAAAAGGTTGGACAACAAAAACTAAAGATTATATTGAGAATGTATTAGAAGCCCAAAACATTATTGAAGCTAAAACCAAGACAAATCTTTTTCGTCCTCCATATGGGCAAATAAGCCCTAAGCAAGGCAAAAAACTAATTGCTTTAGATTATAAAATAATAATGTGGGATGTTTTGTCTTTTGACTGGGATAACACTATATCAAATGATGAATGTTATACTAATGTAATTTCTAAAGCTAAAAACGGTAGTATTATTGTGTTTCATGATAGTGTTAAAGCATCCGAAAGAATGCAACATACATTACCAAAAATATTAGAGTATTTTAGTGCAAGAGGATATTCGTTTCAGTCTTTATAAAAACTAAATATATTCTTGAATAATTCCTATTAAAGTATTAGCATCTTGTTCACCACTATGACGCCATTTCATCTCTCCACTTTTATAAATAATAAGTGTAGGTAAACCTTTAACGCGTAAGGCTTCGGCTAGTTCTTTGTTTTTATCAACATCAATTTTTATAACCTTTGCTTTATCACCAAGAGCAGCTGCTACATCTCTAAGTACAGGATGCATTGCTGTAGATTGTTCATTCCATTCTGTAAAAAAATCTAACAAAACTGGAATATCGACATCTATTAATTCCCCAAATTTTGACATACCTTTAAAGTTTTAAGTCAAATGTTTATATACAAATATAAGATTTCCTAGTAATTATGCATTACTTGTGCCTTTTTTAAGTTCAATAACTGTAATTTCTGGCCAAATTCCAACTCGACCAGGAAAAGCATGATAGCCAAATCCTCTATTTACGTTAATATATCTTCCAAATTCTTCATATAATCCAGCCCATTGTTTGTAAACATACTGAGACGGACTCCATCTAAAAAACCCAGGAATTTCAATTCCCATTTGTAATCCATGTGTGTGACCACTTAATGTTAAATGGTAATGCAATTCGTCTTGTTTAACTTTATATTCCCAATGTGAAGGATCGTGAGACATTAAAATTTTAAAATCTTCCTTATTAATTCCCTTAGATGCTTCTTCTAAATTTCCTGCTTGGTTAAATCCTTTTCCCCAATTTTCAACACCAACTATAGCTATTTTCTGCCCATCTTTTTCAATAAATCTGTTTTCATTTAATAACAAATCAAAACCTATTTTAGGATGTATATCTTTTACGTCTTGAAAATTTTTCTTTTTGTCCTCTTTACTATTCCAATCTACGTAATCGCCATAGTCATGGTTTCCTAAAATTGAAAATTTACCATAAGGGGCTTCAAAATTTTTAAAAACATCTATCCAATCATCCATTTCATCTGCTTTATTATTTACAATATCACCTGTAAACAAAATAATATCAGATTTTTGTTCATTTATTAAATCGACGCCATACTGTATTTTTTCTTTATTAGTAAAGCTTCCTGAATGAATATCAGAAATTTGAGTAATCTTAAAGCCATCAAAAGCATCAGGTAAATCATTAAAAGCAATTTCATACTTAAGTACTTTATAATTGTAACGTCCTTTTATAATTCCATAAAGAAAAGAAGTAAAAGGTATTGCTGCTAATCCTAAAGCTATTTTAGAAATAAAAGCACGTCTTCCTGCAAGTGGTTTTGTTTCACCTGGTCCAACCCAAGTTATTAGTTTTTGAATTACTCTAACCACATCTTCTCCAAACATGATAATTAATAATACCAATTTAGGGATTAAAAAAGTAATTAAAAATCCTGCAGCAAACTGAAATGCTTTAGTTTGCCCTGCACTTCTAGGCGTTGTAAAAAGTGTGTAGAATAAATTTAAGTAAATAGCAATGGCTAAAATAATCCAAACCCATTTTATGATTTTACTTTTAGTAACAGTTTTAAGTGCCTGAAAAGCATAAAATTCAATCAAAAAAAAGATGGTAGAAAAGATTAAAAGAGGAATAATGAATCGAGCCATTTAGTGTTTTTTATCAAATATAATTGAATTAAACTGTTATTAAAATCTTAAGATTAAATTTAACCATCTCTTAAGATTTAGTATATTTCCGAAAGATTACGAATAATAACGCAAATGAAGTCATATTTATATTTAATAATTGTTTTTTTTCTAGCAATCAGTTGTAATAATAAACCAAAAACTGAATCTGCAAAAAAAGATAAATCATTAATTTCTTATGTAAATCCATTTATAGGAACAGGTGGACATGGACATACTTATCCTGGAGCAACAATGCCTTTTGGTATGATGCAACTAAGTCCTGATACTCGTTTGGACGGTTGGGATGGTTGCTCTGGTTATCATTACAGTGACAAATATATTTATGGTTTCTCTCATACTCATTTAAGTGGAACTGGAGTAAGTGATTATGGTGACATTTTGCTAATGCCAACTAATAAAGTGTTATTTAATAATGGTAGTGATGGCAAAAAAGGATACAGAGCTAAGTTTTCTCATAAAAGAGAATCTGCAGAACCTGGATATTATAAAGTTCATTTAGATGGAACGGAAATAGATGTAGAACTAACCGTTTCTCAAAGAAGTGGAGTTCACAAATACACATTCCCAACTGCACAAGACCAAATTATTATAATCGATTTACTTCATAGAGATGAATTGTTAAGTGGTAGTATTAAAAGATTATCTGATACAGAATTATCTGGTCATCGTCACTCAAAAGCTTGGGCGAAAAATCAAAAATTATACTATTACATTAAATTTTCTCATCCAATAACTGTTGATTTAGGTTCATCAAAATCTCAATACAAAAACAAAAAAGCGGCTTTTCAATTTAACAACCCAAAAAATGAGCCTGTTTATGTAAAAATAGGTATTAGCGCTGTTGATGAAGAAGGTGCACGAAAAAATTTAGAAGCTGAAATAGGTGAAAAAACTTTTGACCAAGTTAAAGAAAAAGCTCAGTCTACTTGGGAAAAACAACTTGAAAAAATTGTTGTTGAAAGCTCAAATATAGATTATAAAACTAATTTTTATACTGCTTTATATCACACTATGATAGCTCCAAATTTATATCAAGATGTCGATGGAAGATATAGAGGTATGGATTTAAAAATTCATGAAACTAAGAATTTTGAATATTACACAGTGTTTTCACTTTGGGATACTTACAGAGCAGCTCACCCACTTTATACCATTATAGAACAAAAACGAACAAATGATTTTATAAACACATTTGTCGCTAAGTATGAAGAAGGTGGTATACTACCAATTTGGGATTTAAGTGGTAATTACACTGGTTGTATGATTGGGTATCATGCTGTTCCTGTTATTGCTGACGCTTATCTTAAAGGTATAAAAGATTACGATGTTGATAAAGCTTTTGAAGCGATGAAACATTCTGCTACTCGAGATCATTTAGGTTTAAAATCATATAAAAAATTCGGATATATTCCAGTTGAAGAAGAAAGTGAATCTGTTTCTAAAACATTAGAATATGCTTATGACGATTGGACAATTGCACAAATGGCAAAAGAATTAAATGAAGATGAGGATTATGAAACTTATATAAAGCGTGCACAAAACTATAAAAACGTATACGATCCTGAAACGAAGTTTATGAGAGGGCGTTTTAGAAACACATGGTTCTCTCCTTTTGATCCTTACGAAGTAAATTTTAACTATACTGAAGCTAATGCATGGCAGTACAGTAATTATGTGCCTCAAGATGTTTCTGGGTTAATAAAACTAATGGGAGGAAAAGATTCATTAGAAATTCAACTAGATACTTTATTTACAGCAAAAACTAAAACATCAGGAAGAGATCAAGCAGATATTACTGGGTTAATTGGTCAATATGCGCATGGTAACGAACCTAGTCATCATATGGCTTACTTATACAATTTTGTAAATAAACCTTATAAAACACAAGAGAAAGTTCATCAAATTCTTACTCAATTATATAAAAATGATTCTGACGGAATTTCTGGTAATGAAGATTGCGGACAAATGAGTGCTTGGTATGTATTTAGCTCTATGGGATTTTATCCTGTTACTCCAGGTTCAAATCAATATATCATTGGAACACCATTATTTGACAAAACAACTATAAACCTTGAAAATGGTGAAAAATTTCATATTAAAGCCTACGATTTAAACCCTGAAAATAAGTATATAAAACGTGCTAAACTTAATGGCAGAACTCTAAATGAAACTTATATTTCCCATAAAGACATAATTGAAGGAGGTACTTTAGAATTGTTTATGACTAATGAACCATCAGATTGGGGAACCGCTGAAGGTGATGAGCCAAAAACCGAAATTGAAGATTACAATATTGTACCTATTCCTTTTATTGCTAAAGGAGATGTTGCATTTAAAAATGAAACTGAAGTTGTTTTAGAAAACACTGATAAGGATGCAACAATATTTTATGCTTTTAATAACTCAGAATTCATTAAATATGAAGCTCCAATAAAAATATCTGAGCCTACTTTGTTAAAAGTCTATGCAGAAAAAGATAATGAAAAAAGCGCGACTGTTTCTACGTCTTTTTATAAAATAGATCCAAATATGTCGCTAAAATTAAAAACCACTTATGCAAATCAATATAATGGAGGTGGTGAAAATGCGCTTATAGATGGTATAAAAGGCACAAAAGATTTTAGAACAGGTTCTTGGCAAGGATATCAAGATAAAGACGTGGTGGCGATTGTAAATTTAGGAGAAGAGAAAACTATAAACATTATTAGTGTAAACTTCTTAGAAGATCAACGCTCATGGATTTTTTACCCAACCGTTGTAGAATGTTATGCCTCTAATGATAATAATAATTATAAGTTTATTGGGAATTATAATATAGACGCTTCTAAGTATTCTGATGGTTCCACAATTAAAACTATTGATTTTAAAATGCCTTCAAATTCTTATCAGTACATAAAAATAGTTGCTAGAAAACTAGGCAAACTCCCTAAATGGCACCTTGGTTATAAACACGATGGAAGAAGCTGGATTTTTATTGATGAAATTAGCATAAAACAATAACATACTAACTTATAAAAACTAACATGACTAACCAAAACAACAAATCTGCATTAACTACTTTGGTTACTGTATTTTTTTTCTGGGGATTTATTGCTGCTTCTAATGGCGTTTTTATTCCTTTTTGTAAAACCTATTTTAATATCGACCAATTTCAATCGCAATTAGTCGATTTTGCTTTTTATGGAGCCTACTATATTGGAGCATTATTGTTATTCATCTTATCAAGTACAATAAAGCGAGATATACTTAATAGCTTGGGTTATAAATCAGGTATTGTTTATGGTTTAATTATTTCTGCACTTGGAGCTATCGTTATGTATTTTGTAGTTAATGGTGCTCAACAAGGTCAAACAGAAGTGTTTTATTTAGTCTTATTAGCTCTATTTATAGTTGGATTAGGCTTTTCATTACAGCAAACAGCAGCTAACCCTTTTGCAATAGCGTTAGGAGAACCTTCAAAAGCTTCACATAGACTTAATCTTGCAGGTGGTATTAATTCTTTTGGTACTACAATTGGGCCAATTGTAATTGCATTTATAATCTTTGGATCTACACCTTTATCTGGTGACGAGTTAAATGCTATGATTACCAATAATGAGATAAAACTAACAACTGTTCAAGCCTTATATTTAGGTGTTGGTATTTCCTTTTTATTAGCTGCAGCATTGTTTCATTTTTCAAAAAAACTCCCACAAGCAAAGGCAGACTCAACATTCGAAACTGCTAATAAAGCTCGTAATACACTTATCATTTTAACATTAATAATTGCAACGTGTTTCACTCTTATTTTTATGACCTATACAGGTAATGAAATAACTACTGAAGCATTAGAGCATAAACGTTTAATATTGTTATTTATAGCCTTATTATCAGTAATAGCTTGCATCTGGATTGCCTATTCAAACGCTTCAAAAAAACCTGATGGTTGGGGAGCAATGAAATATCCTCAATTAGTTTTAGGGATGCTAGCCATATTCACTTATGTTGGTGTTGAAGTGACAATTCAAAGTAATTTAGGAGAGTTACTAAAAGCAGTTTCAGATAAAGCAAATAACTTAAATGCTTTAAAACTCCCTGTAATGAATGATGCCGAAATTGCACCATTCATCTCATTATATTGGGGAGGATTGATGATTGGTCGTTGGGTAGGAGCAATTACAGTTTTTAATCCAAGTAATGGGTTAAAAAAATGGCTCCTTATTATAGTTCCTTATGTGGCTTTAGGAGTAATTTTATTGGTTAATTATGGCAAATATACTGGCACAGAAATTTTATTATTTAGCATCTGTGTTGCAGTACAAATAGGTGGATTCTTTTTAGCTAAAGATAAACCTGTAGCAACTTTAAAAATATTTAGTGCCTTAGGTATTTTAGGAATGTTAATAGGAGTTTTTGCATCTGGGCAACTAGCTTTATTTGCTTTGTTATCTGGTGGATTATTCTGTTCTATTATGTGGCCAGGTATTTTTGCATTAAGTATTGCTGGATTAGGAAAATACACATCACAAGGTTCTGCCTTTTTAATTATGATGATTTTAGGAGGTGCAATTATCCCTCCAGTACAAGGTAAACTTGCTGATGTATTTGGTATTCAGCCTTCATATTGGATTGCTGTATTGTGTTTTGTGTATTTATTGTTTTATGCATTTAGAACCAAAACTATATTAGACAAACAAGGTGTAGAGTATTAATTATATATCCATGGAACGTAGAAAATTTTTAAAAAACGCTTCATTAACAGGAGTTGGATTAGCAGTTGGAAGTACTTTAGTTAATTGTGTTGAAAACACTTCTGAAGGAAAACCAATCCCAACCGAATCTCAAGAAAAAGGCTCAATCCCATTAGTTATTGCTACTTGGCATGTTATGGATGCTACTGCTAAAGCATGGGAAGTATTACAAGCTGGTGGTAATTCTCTTGATGCTGTTGAACAAGGCTGCAAAGTTGAAGAAGCTAATGAAGCAGGACAGTCTGTAGGTAAAGGTGGGTTGCCAGATAGAGATGGAAATGTGACGCTAGATGCATGCATCATGGATAAACATGGTAATTGTGGGTCTGTAGTGTATTTACAAAATGTGGTTCATGCTGTTTCTGTAGCTCGAAAAGTTATGGAAGATACTCCTCATGTCATGCTTGCAGGAAAAGGAGCAGAGCAATTTGCTTACGAATTAGGTTTCCCAAAAGAAGACTTACTAACTGAAGCTTCAAAAAAAGCTTGGGAAGAATGGAAGATAACCTCTCAATACAAACCTATAATTAATATCGAAAATCATGATACCATAGGAATGCTTGCTATTGATAAAAATGGTGATATTTCTGGCGCCTGTACAACAAGCGGATTAGCTTTTAAAATGGCAGGACGCGTTGGTGATTCGCCAATTATTGGCTCTGGTTTGTTTGTAGATAATGAAATTGGAGCTTGTGTTGCAACAGGTTTGGGTGAAGAAGTTGTAAAAACTGTTGGAAGTTTTCTTGTAGTAGAATTAATGCGTCAAGGTAAAACACCTCAAGAAGCTTGCGAAGAAGCTATAAGCAGAATTGTAAATAAACCAAATAGTGATTACAAGAATTTTCAGGTTGGTTATATTGCAGTAAACAAAAAAGGAGTCACTGGTAGTTATTCAATACATCAATGGTTTAGCATGACTAAATACCAAGATGGGAAAAACGAACAAATACAATCAGATTATTTCAATAAGGTTTAAAACCATTTAATTGTTAAGTCTACTATTTTTTGCTTCAAATTTGTATAAGGTGGAAACAAAAATTCAATAGATCCTTTTGTATGTTGTTTCATTACTGAACGCTTATTAGAAAATTCCTGAAAACCAAAAAATCCATGGCTCTTACCAATACCACTATTATTGGAGCCTCCAAAAGGTAAATTATGATTAGAGTATTGTACAACATTATTATTAATACACGTACTTCCTGCTCTTGTGTTTTTTATAATATCATTAATTGTTTTCTTATGCTTACTATAAATGTAAAGCGCTAATGGTTTTTCTTTTGAATTGATATAGTTAATAACCTCTTCATTAGTTTTATAAGTCTTAATTGGAAGAATTGGACCAAATATTTCATCTTGTAATAACGATGCGTTTTCAGGTAAATTTGAAATTAAAGTGGGTTCAATAAAGTTTTCTTCTGACTTACTCTTTCCTCCCATTTCAAATGTTGCATTGTGCTTTTTAGCATCTTCAAGATGATTAACTAATCTATCAAAATGTCTATTATTAACTATACGACTGTACGATTCAGACTTTGATGCTTCTTCAGTATAAAAAGCTTTTACTTGTTGCTTTAATTCGTTTACAAAATTGTCTTTAATTGATTCTTTTACTAATAAATAATCAGGAGAGACACATATTTGTCCATTATTTATGAATTTTCCCCAAACAATTTTTTTAGCTGTGGATTTTAGGTTTGCTGTTTCGTCTATAATTGTTGGTGACTTACCTCCTAATTCTAAAGTTACAGATGTTAAATGCTCTGCTGCTGCTTTCATTACAATTTTACCAACATTAGGTGAGCCTGTAAAAAAGATATGGTTAAATGGCAATTTTAATAACTCTTGAGACACTTCAACTTCACCTTCTAATAATGCTACTTCATTGTCTTCAAATATATCTTTAACTATTTCAGCCATCACTTTAGATATATGAGGCGTCATTTCAGAAGGTTTTAATATCACAGTATTACCTGCAGCAATTGCTGAAACTAATGGCCCAAAAGTTAAGTTTAAAGGAAAATTCCATGGAGAAATCACTAAACAAACGCCTTTTGGCTCAAAATTATACCAAGATGAAGATCCCAACAATGCCATTGGCGTTTCAACCTTTTGACGACTCATCCAGTCTTTCAAATTACTTTTTACAAATTTTATCTCACTTACTACTGGATAAATTTCTGTAAGATCAGTTTCAGTAAAAGGTTTTTTAAAATCATCATATAAGGCTTGCCTAATTTTTTCTTTATAAGTAATCTCAACAGCCTTTTTTAAAGCATTCAATTTTTTAACACGCTCTTTATAAGTAGTATTACCTATTTTATACTGGTTGTCCTTTTGTCGGATAAATAGATTGTAGTAGGTGTTTGTTGTATAATCTGTCATTAGTTTTATCTTATTTATTGGGCTGTAAGCTTAATTTGTGCATTTCGTCGATGTTTTTAGTTGTCAAATTCATATTAACCATTTATCGATGTTTTTCATCTAATATATTTAAATAGACTATAATTCCGCTGTTTCTTTGACATGTAATTAAAACCAAATATAGTTTTAAGTCATGAAAAAAGTTTTAATCTTAATATTGTTATTTACACTTCCACTAATTAGTGTTGCACAGAATAATACTTCTGTTACAAAGCAAGAATCTAATTCAGTTTTAGAGGTTACAACTAACAATGACTCTATTAAAGTTGAAGATAACAAAACTTTAAGCACAGCTGTTAAAGCTCAAGTTATTGATTTAAATTACCATAAAAGTAATGAATTAATCAGTATTAAAGCTTACAGAAAAAGTCTTCAAATTAAAGTTAAAACAATTAAAAACTGTTAATCATTAAAATGTTAAACTCAATTTAACTTGAGTAAACATTTAATTATATAAAAAAATCTTCATCAGTTCAAATAAAAAGAACTTATGAAGATTTTTTAGTTATAAGATATTCTTTCTCGCTATTTATTGGGAATATCATCAGTTGAAAACTCGTATAATTTATTTGCTTCTTCTTCTTTAAGCTTCTGAACCAAATCTAACGCATCAGGTATAACATCACTACAAATAACTATTAAAGCTCCTTTTATTGCATTTTTAATAGCAAACGTAGCAGCCTCCTTTTCATTTGGAATAATAGTCGTTTTCTTGTTTGGGTCTTTCTTTTTAATACCTGCATCTAACATTCCTATTAATTCATCTTCTGTTCTGCCTCTTAAATGTTTGTCTTGTCGTATAATAATTTCATCAAACATATCAGCAGCAATACTACCTATTTCATTAGTATCTTCTTCTCGTCTATCACCAACTCCAGCTATAATTCCGACTTTTATAGTAGCATCAATGTTTTCAATAAATTTTTGTAATGCACGCATTCCTGCAGGATTATGAGCATAATCTAACAACACTTGGAAATCTTTAAACTGAAATAAGTTTAAACGTCCTGGTGTTTGGGCAGGTGAAGGAATAAAGGTTTCTAAACCAATTTTTATTTCATCAATTGTAAATCCTTTTACATAAGCTGCAATTACAGCAGGTAATACATTTTGAATCATAAAAGTTGCTCGTCCTCCATATGTTAATGGTACATTAACAGCTTTTATTACGCGAAGCTTCCACTCGCCTCTACAAATAGTAATATATCCATTTTCATAAACTGCAGAAATACCTCCTAGTTTTTGCATTGCTTTTATTCTCGGACTATTTTCATCCATAGAAAACAAAGCAACATTACAATTTACACTTTTACGCATATCATAAACCAAGTCGTCATCAGCATTTAAAATTGCGTATCCATCTGGCAATACTGTTTCTGGAATTACGCCTTTTACTTTTGCTAATTGCTCTATGGTATGAATTCCTTTTAGACCTAAATGATCTGCAGCAACATTGGTTACAATACCTATATCACATTTATGAAATCCTAAACCAGCTCTTAACAATCCTCCTCTAGCACATTCTAATACTGCAAAATTTACTGTTGGATCTTTAAGTACAAATTCGGCACTTGCAGGACCTGTACAATCGCCTTTCATTAACAATCGGTTTTGAATATATACACCATCGCTCGTTGTATATCCAACTTTGTAACCTTTCATTTTTGCTAAATGCGATATTAATCTTGTAGTGGTTGTTTTCCCATTTGTACCTGTTACAGCAATAATTGGAATTCTACTTGTTGATCCTTGAGGAAATAATTTATCAATAACATGAGCAGCAACATTACGAGGCAATCCACTAGTTGGTGCCAAATGCATTCTAAAACCTGGTCCAGCATTTACTTCTAATACTGCTCCTCCTGTTTCTTCTAGAGGCTTACTAATATCTGTAGTCATTACATCTATTCCGCAAATATCTAAATCTATAATCTTAGAAATTCGTTCTGCCATAAATACATTTGCTGGATGTACAATATCAGTTACATCTTCTGCTGTTCCTCCTGTACTTAAATTGGCAGTGTCTTTTAATAATAATCGTTTGTCCTTTTCTAAAACTGAGTTTAAAGTGTAACCATTAGCTTTAATAATACTCAAGGTTAAATCGTTAACTGTTATTTGAGTAAGAACGTTTTCATGGCCATAACCACGTCTTGGATCTTTATTAACCTCATCTATTAATTGTTGAATAGTAGACTTACCATCTCCAATTACATGTGCAGGTGTGCGTACTGCAGCAGCAACTAATTTGTTATTAATGACCAATAAACGATAATCATCACCTACTATATATTTTTCGATAATGATTGCTCCGCTTTTAGAGCTTTCTTTTGCGCTTCTAAAAGCTATTAAGGCATCATCGTAATTTTTAATATTTACAGTAATTCCTCTACCATGATTCCCATCAACAGGTTTTACAACTAAAGGAAAACCAACATATCTACAAGCTTCTTCTAAACTGCTTTCTCGTCTAATAATATCACCTCTTGGTGTTTGTACTTCTGCTTGTTCAAGCAAATATTTAGTGTCTTCTTTATCGCATGCCAATTCTACTCCAATACTACTAGTTTCACTTGTTACTGTAGCCTGAATTCGCTTTTGATTTGCACCATAACCCAATTGACAAAGTGAATATTTATTTAGTCGAATCCAAGGAATACCTCTTGCAGCTGCTTCTTCAACAATAGATCCAGTACTTGGCCCTAAACGCTCATCTTCACGCAACTCTCGCATTCTCTGAATATCGTCAGATAAGTCATAATCTTTACCATCAATTAACGCTTGACATATCTCAACAGAAACTTTTGCAGCATAGCGCCCAACAGACTCTTCCATGTAAGCAAAAACCACATTATAAACACCCTTTTCACCATAACCACGTGTGCGTCCAAAACCAACATCCATTCCTGCAAGCGTTTGAATTTCGAGCGCAATATGTTCTATAATATGTCCCATCCATGTGCCTTCTTCAACTCGTTGAAAAAATCCACCAGGTTCACCTACCGAACAACGATGGGCAAACATACTTGGAAACATTTTTTCAAGTCTTTCTTTAAATCCATCAATTTTATTTGAGGGTATTTCTTCCATCTCCTCAAGGTCTAATACCATGACTATTAATTTGTGTCTTCTAACAGACCAATAGTTTGGACCTCTCATTGCATTTATCTCACGTATTCTCATAAAAAATTGGGATTTTGGTGGTTAATTTGATTATTCATAAATATAGAATTTTTTTTAATTATTTAACCTTAATTTTGCAAATTGCTAATTATAATTATTGAGAATGAAAATTAAAGGAACTTTAATTCCTATTGGAGGGAATGAAGATAAAGGATTTGAAGATGATGAAATCCATAGATTAGATTATATTGAAGAAGGTATTTTATCGCATGTCGTAAATGAAGCTGGTGGAGTTGATGCTAAAATTGTTATCATACCAACTGCATCTAGTATTCCTGTTGAAGTAGGCGAAAATTATATAACAGCTTTTTCAACTTTAGGCTGCTCTAAAATTGATGTTTTAAATATAAAATCAAAAAGTGATTCAGAACGTGAAGATTTTATATCCCTAATTAAAGAAGCAGATTGCGTTATGTTTTCTGGTGGTGATCAATCTAAAATCTCAAAATATATTGGAAGCACTACAATTCATAAAATTTTATCTGATAGATATATAAACGATGAAAAATTTGTGATTGCTGGCACAAGTGCTGGAGCAATGGCTATGGCAAATGAAATGATAGCTGGTGGTAGCAGTGCAAAAGCATTTGTTAAAGGTGCTGTAATAATGAAAAAAGGATTAAATCTGGCTCCGAAATTAATTGTTGATACTCATTTTATTCAAAGAGGTCGTTTTGGTCGTATCTCTGAAGCAGTTGCAAAATTTCCAAACTTATTAGGTATTGGTTTAGCTGAAGATACTGGTATGATTATAAAAAATGGTAACGATTGTACTGTAATAGGTTCAGGAATGGCTATTGTTTTTGATGGAAGTCATTTAACGCACAACAACGAAAAAATACTAAAAATTGGGACACCAATGACCATGACAAACCTTAAGGTACATGTACTAGCGAATGGTGATCATTTTAATTTAGACACTCGACAAGTTAAAGTCCTCCCAATAGAGTCGCCTTTCGTCTAGTTTTCTTTATAAATAGCAATTACTTCTTTACCACTTGAGGTTTTACAAGCACGATACATCCCTTCGGTATTAAAAGGCATAGCAATGTTTCCTTTTGTGTCTATAGCTATTAAGCCACCATCACCTTGTATTTTAAGAATTCTATTATTTATAACTTCGTTTGAAGCTTCTTCAACAGACATCCCTTTGTGTTCCATTAAACAAGACACATCATAAGCTACAACACCTCTTATAAAATATTCACCACTTCCAGTACAACTCACAGCACAAGTATTATTATTAGCGTAAGTTCCTGCACCAATCATTGGGCTATCACCAACGCGTCCCCATTTCTTGTTAGTCATTCCTCCTGTCGATGTGGCTGCTGCAATATTCCCTTTTTGGTCGCAAGCAACTGCTCCAACAGTTCCAAATTTGCCATCCTTTTTTACGCTATGGTCTAACTGAAAATTGTCGCTGTCTTTTATCCCTTGCCATTGTTTATATCGTACTTCATCATAAAAATAATTTGGACTTTCAATTGTATAACCGTTACTTTTAGCAAACTGCATTGCTCCTTCTCCAGCTAAAAAAACATGATAACTTTTATCCATAATATCACGAGCTAAAGACACAGGGTTTTTTATTCCTGTAATTAAAGATACTGCTCCTGCTTTAAGGTTTTCTCCATTCATAATAGCCGCATCCATTTCATGAGTGCCTTCTGCTGTAAATACAGAGCCTTTACCTGCGTTAAACAAAGGAGAATCTTCTAATAGTCTTACTGCAACCTCAACAGCATCTAAAGCACTAGCTCCTTTTTCTAAAACAGCATAACCTTGTGTTAAAGCATTTTGCAAAGCAGCTTTATACTCTGCTTCCAATTCTGGAGTCATTAGTCCTTTTACAAGTGTTCCTGCTCCACCATGAATTGCAATAGAAAAATTATTCATCCTATAATTATTTATGGGCGAAAATTACAAATTGCATTTCAATTAATTTCAATTCATAGTATAAGTTTTGTAGTTTTATAGTCTTCAATATAAAAACACAATGTCAGACCAAAAACGCCTTTTTTTAGTTGATGCTTATGCATTAATATTTCGTGGCTACTATGCCTTTATAAAAAACCCAAGAATCAATTCAAAAGGGATAGACACCTCTGCTATATTAGGGTTTACTAACTCTCTGCTAGATGTTATTAAGCGCGAACGTCCAGACCATTTGGCTGTTTGTTTTGATAAAGGAGGAAGTGCAGATAGAGTAGAAATGTTTGAAGCTTACAAAGCTAATAGAGATGCAACACCAGAAGCAATAAAAGTAGCTGTGCCTTATATAGAACAGATATTAAGAGCCATGCATATTCCTATTATGGTGAAAGAAGGTTTTGAAGCTGATGATGTTATTGGAACCCTTTCTAAACAAGCTGAAAAAGAAGGTTATAAAACCTATATGGTTACTCCAGATAAGGATTTTGCTCAATTAGTCTCTGAAAACATTTTCATGTACAGACCTGTTTTTGGTGGTGGATATGAAACTTGGGGAATTGAAGAAGTTAAAGCAAAATTTGAAGTTGACGATCCTTTACAGGTTATTGATTTTTTAGGAATGATGGGAGACTCATCAGATAATATTCCTGGTCTGCCTGGTGTTGGAGAAAAAACAGCTAAGAAGTTTTTAGCACAATACGGAAGTATGGAAAACCTATTAGCAAATACACATGAGCTAAAAGGTAAAATGAAAGAAAATATTGAAGCCAATAAAGAACTCGGAATACTATCTAAAAAACTGGCAACTATTATGCTAGATGTTCCTGTGGAATTTGATGCGAAAGATTTTGAAATGTCTGAACCAGATATTGAAGGAGTAAAAAATATTTTTCAGGAATTAGAATTTAGACGATTAACCGATAATTTCTTAAAAACGTTTTCAGCTGAAGAACAATCTTCACCTTCAGAAAACACATCAGCAGTATCATCATCTGTACAACAAACAGTAAAAAAGCCAACCTCAGCTGGAGCAGGACAATTTTCATTATTTGATGCGCAAGGTAATTCTGATGCCATTATAACTAATCAAGATGCAAGGGTTACTGCAGCAACTAATTCTCATTTTTATCAAAGTATAGTATCAGGAATGGCAACCAAACTGTTTATTCAAAACCTGATGAAACAAACCAGTGTGTGTTTTGATACCGAAACTACTGGAATTGATCCAATTACTGCAGAGTTGGTAGGTATTGCTTTTTCTTGGGAAGCTGGAAAAGGCTTCTATTTACCATTTCCAGAAAACAAAGACGAAGCACAAGAACTTATTGAGCAATTACGTCCGTTTTTTGAAAGTGAAACCATTCAAAAAATAGGTCAGAATTTAAAATACGATATTAAGGTTCTTCGAAAATATAATGTAAAAGTAAAAGGTAAATTGTTTGATACCATGTTAGCACATTATCTCATAAATCCAGATATGAGACATAACATGGATGTATTAGCAGAAACTTATCTAAATTATACGCCTATTTCTATAGAAGAATTAATAGGTAAAAAAGGGGAAAATCAGCTTTCAATGAGAGATGTTCCTTTAGATAAGCAAACTGAATATGCTGTGGAAGATGCAGATATAACGCTTCAGCTAAAAGAGCATTTTGAAAAAGAATTAGGCGACGCTAATACTCAAAAATTGTTTGATGATATTGAAATTCCTCTGCTACGTGTACTTGCAGATATGGAGTTAGAAGGTATTAATTTAGATGAGTCATTTTTAAATTCATTATCAGAAGAATTAGATAGCGAAATAAAAACACTAGAAGCTAATATTTATAAAGAAGCAGGTGAAGAATTCAACATTGCTTCGCCTAAGCAATTAGGTGATATTTTGTTTGACAAACTAAAACTTGTTGATAAACCAAAAAAAACCAAAACTGGACAGTATGCAACCTCTGAAGATATTTTATCTTATTTGGCAAAAGATCATGATATTATTCAACATATCTTAGAGTTTAGAGGGTTGTCTAAATTAAAAAGTACTTATGTTGATGCGTTACCAAATCAGGTGGAGCCAACTACAGGTCGAGTACATACAGACTACATGCAAACTGTAGCTGCTACAGGCAGATTAGCTAGTAATAATCCTAATCTTCAAAATATACCTATTCGTACCGAACGTGGTCGACAAGTGCGTAAAGCATTTATTCCAAGAGATGAAAACTACACTTTGTTAGCAGCCGATTATTCACAAATAGAACTTCGCATTATTGCAGCTTTAAGCGAAGAAGAAACTATGATTAATGCCTTTAAAAATGGCGAAGACATTCATGCAAGTACTGCATCAAAAGTGTTTAATGTGCCTTTAAATGCCGTAACTAGAGAGCAACGTAGTAATGCCAAAACGGTTAATTTTGGTATTATTTATGGTGTATCCGCTTTTGGATTAAGCAACCAGACCGACTTATCTCGTAGTGAAGCTAAAGAATTGATTGACACTTATTATGCAACTTATCCAAAACTACGTAATTTTATTAGTGAGCAAGTCGATTTCGCTCGCGATAATGGTTATGTGCAAACCGTTTTAGGTCGTCGTCGTTACTTAAAAGATATCAACTCTCGTAATGCTGTGGTACGAGGCGCTGCCGAACGTAACGCAGTAAATGCACCAATACAAGGTAGTGCTGCAGATATTATTAAAATTGCAATGATTAACATTCACAAAAAACTGGAAGAAGGGAATTACAAAACCAAAATGCTGTTACAAGTGCATGATGAGTTGGTGTTTGATGTATACAAACCAGAACTGGAAAGCATAAAAACATTAGTAAAAACCGAAATGGAAAATGCTTATAAACTAGAAGTGCCTTTAGATGTTGATTTAGATATTGGAGATAATTGGTTAGAGGCACACTAAGGCAAAAAAAGAGGTGACAAAGACAGAAAATAATGAGGCTAGTTGGACTGTTTGCCCAGAATGTCAAGGCAATGGCAAAAAAAGTCGTGGGCTACATAAAAAAGCAAAACTCAACTATCAAAAAGCAATTAATCTTTTTGAAAAAGCAAAAGAGCAAAAAACTGCCCCAGTTCGTCCTAAAGGTCATCAATATTCGTGCTTAAAATGCTCTGGCTCTGGGTTGGTACTTTCTGCTAATCATCCAATATCAGATAAAGAAGACTACCCACACGTTGCTATAATAGGTGGTGGCATAGGAGGAGTTGCTTTAGCAGTAGCTTGTTTGCATCGCAGAATTCCTTTTACACTTTATGAGCGAGATAGCAATTTCGATGCTAGATCTCAAGGCTATGGACTCACTTTACAGCAAGCAAGTAAAGCAATAAAAGGGTTTGGTATTTTGTCGTTAAATGAAGGTGTCGTCTCAACAAGACATGTGGTTCATACTACAGAAGGAAAGGTAATCGGAGAATGGGGAATGAGAAAGTGGACACAGTCAAATTCTAAAACAAATTCAAAACGTACCAATGTACATATAGCAAGACAATCTCTAAGGTTAGCATTGCTTGAACAACTAGGTGGACATGATAAAATACAATGGAATCACCAATTAGTAGATTTAAAAAAAGGAGAAAATGTTAATCTGAGCTTTGAGGTTAACGGTAAAATGAAATATGCCAAAGCAGATATCGTAGTAGGAGCCGATGGTATACGTAGTACTGTACGAAAATTACTTATTGGTGAAGATGTTACCCCTTTACGCTACTTGGGCTGCATTGTTATATTGGGTATTTGCCCTTTAAAGGCTCTTAAAGGCATTGATAGTTCTTTACTGGATTCAGCTACAGTATTTCAAACCGCAAATGGTAATGAGCGTATTTATATGATGCCATATACATCAGACTCAATAATGTGGCAACTTAGCTTTCCAATGTCTGAAAAAGAAGCAGTGGCTCTAAGTGCTAAAGGAGCTCATGCTCTTAAAGAAGAAGCCTGTCGTAGAACACAGTGGCACAATCCTATTCCGCAAATTTTAGCAACAACAAATGAGGCTGAGATTTCAGGCTATCCAGTATATGATCGTGAATTACTGGATTCAGATTTTTTAGATAAAGGTGGACAAGTAACTCTAATAGGAGATGCCGCTCATCCTATGAGTCCATTTAAAGGACAGGGAGCAAATCAGGCTCTTCTAGATGCTTTATCTTTGGCGCGAGGAATTTCAAGAGGCTGCAGACCTTTATCACAATGGAGAAAAAATGGAGTGAGAAAAAGTGTTTTAACTGAGTTTGAATCAGAAATGTTAGAACGCAGTGCTTCAAAAGTAAAAGATTCAGCAAAAGCTGCAGAGTTTCTTCATTCAAAAATTGCACTCCATGAAAGTAATGAGCCTAGAGGTAGTTTACTAAAGAGACAAAAAACATAATATTTAGTATAGGCTAGTACAAGAATCCTTTTACAAAATTATTTAATTACGTATCAACCTAAGGTTTATTTTGTTGATGGTGAAAAAGGGAAACCATATTCTGCAAGTAGTATTAGGAAGTTTTTATATAGATCTTTTAAGGCTGCAAAGATTAGCATTCACAAAAAAACTGGAAGAAGGAAATTACAAAACCAAAATGTTGTTACAAGTACATTATGAGTTAGTGTTTAATGTAAACAAACAAGAACTGGAATCCACAAAAAAATTAGTGAAAACCGAAATAGAAATGCTTATAAATTAAACGTGCCTTTAGATGTTGATTTAGATATTGGCGACAACTGGTTAGAGGCACATTAGAATTTTGTAAGTAAATTCAGTTTTAAATAAATTTTTCTTATTTTTAAAACTCATTACCATTTCTATATGAGCAATTTACCAATAGTAACCCTTTCTAAAGCTTATCACAGAAAAGAGCATCAAATTCTTTTAGGTTTTAATCATGATTGGGTTTTAATTGATGTTGTAAAACATATACCCAAAGCCAAATGGAGTGCCACTTTAAAAAGCTGGTATATTAAAAATAATCCTGAAAACTTAAAATTGGTGTATTCGGTATTTAAGCAACATGCACAAATAGATGGAAGTCAGCTATTTGATAAACCAATACTTAAATCTGAATCCAATAAACCAAAACAAAAAAGAGATTTAAGTTTAGAAAATAGAAACTTATTAAATGGTTTTTATAAGTATTTAATAGGTAAGCGTTATAGCAAAAGTACAGTAGATACTTATACTTATTTTATTGCCGATTTTATTGAGTTTAACAACACTAAAGTAATAGATACGTTAACGACAAAAGATGTAGAGCTATTTATAGAGTCGGTATTTATTAAACGCAACTACTCAGTTAGCACTCAACGACAATTTATAAGTGCTGTAAAACAGTTTATTATTTACTATCCTAAAACACGGATTAGTAATTTAGCGTTAACAAGACCAAAAAAGTCTAAAATTCTTCCTACAGTATTATCGCAAGAAGAAATGATTTATATTATACAAAGCACAAAAAACTTAAAACACAGAGCCATTTTAGCATTAATTTATTCATGTGGTTTGCGTATTGGAGAGCTTTTAAGTTTAAAACTAGCTGATATTCAAATACAAAGAAGGCAGCTAAAAATAATACAAGCAAAAGGCAGGAAAGACAGATATGTAACCCTTGCTCAAAGTTTTATGCCTTTATTACAAAATTATTTAATCACGTATCAACCTGAGGTTTACTTTGTTGAAGGTGAAAAAGGGAAACCATATTCTGCAAGTAGTATTAGGAAGTTTTTATATAGATCGTGTAAGGCTGCAAAGATTAACAGAAAAGTGACACCGCATACGTTACGACATAGCTATGCAACACATTTACTAGAAAGTGGAGTTGGATTAAGGCATATACAAGAATTGCTTGGTCATGCTAAACCAGAAACCACTATGATATATACACATGTAGCACGAAAGGATTTGTTAGACATAAAAAGTCCTTTAGATTATGCAATAGAACAAATGACAAAAAACCGAGAAGAAGAACAAAAGTTCCTCTTATCCGGAAAATAATTAGGGATAATGAGTATATTAGTCCACATATAACCAGTTATCTGCAACCTTACACAAACATAATCCTAAAAAATGTCTAAAGAATTTAAAGCTCATCTAAACAAATTTATATCCATAAATGATGATAAGTTTACCGATATAATCTCATTTTTTAAAACACAAACAGTTGCTAAAAAAGAGGAAATACTCTCTGAAGGACAAATCTGCAATTCAAATTATTTTGTGCTAAATGGGATTCTTCGCAAGTATTTTATCAATAAAAAGGGAGGTGAACAAACAACACAATTTGCTATAGAAAATTGGTGGATGACTGATGATTTTGCGTATGAAAATAAAACTGAAACAGAGTTCTTTATCAAAGCGGTGGAAAAAACGAAATTGTTGGTCATTAATAGAGATGAACAAGATAAATTATTAGAACAGCATCCTATAATGGAAAAATATTTTCGGCACATTTATCAAATAGCTTATGCCGCAACTCAAAGGCGAATTAAATTTACTTATGATATGAGTAAAGAAGAATTGTATCATTTTTTTGTGAAAGCACAACCTCAATTTTTCCAACGAGTGCCTCAATACCTTATTGCTTCCTATTTAGATTTTACCCCAGAATATTTAAGCGAAATCCGAAAGAAAGGTATTTCTTAAACCAGTTTAAGTTTATTAAAACTTACAATTGTCACCTTTGCAATAACAAAATCATTAAATTATAAAGACAATGAAAATAGTTATTATCGGCGGTACCGGCCTTATAGGTAGCCAGGTTACAAATATTCTAAAAGGTGAACACGACGTTATTGTTGCATCCCCAGAAACAGGAGTTAATACCATTACAAAAGAAGGTCTTGATGATGCTCTTATAGGTGCAAATGTTGTAATAGATTTATCAAATTCACCATCTTTTGCAGATGATGATGTGATGAATTTTTTTAAAACGTCAAATGAAAATCTGCTCAAAGCAGAAAAAAAGGCTGGAGTTCAAATTCACATTGCTTTATCTGTTGTTGGAACTCATAAAATGCAGGATAGCGGATATTTTCGTGCTAAACAAGTTCAAGAAAACCTCATAAAAGAATCGGGCATTCCTTATACAATTGTACACGCTACACAATCTTTTGAATTTGCAGGTAGTATTGCAGCAATGAGCACTGTTGAGGGAAAAGTGTATCTTTCAGACGCCTTTATACAACCGATTGCGAGTGCAAATGTGGCTGCTTTTATTGCAAAAGTAGCATTGGAAAAACCATCAGAAGTGATTTTAGAAATTGGTGGACCAGAAAAGTTCCATTTGAACGAATGGATAACTGATTATTTGAAAATCACCAACAAACCGCTTGAAGTTGTTGTTAAATCAAATGCATCCTATTCTGGGGTTGTGCTTACACCAACCATGCTAATTCCAGAGAATGCAGTTTATTTAGGTGATATCAATTACAGTGATTGGATTTCAAAACCAGAGAACAAACGCTAGTAAACAAGAACAGAGGTTATTTAAAATGGGATGTTGTGACAAGCACTCCTTTTTTAAATCATATTATTAAAAATATTCAATGCTGAACTGAAAAAGGGAGCAGATAACAATGTATAAAAGCAATAGCGGTTTGGGTGTTAACTCGAACCGTTTTTGTGTTTAATTAAGTTTCTTGCTATCCGAAAGGTAAGTGCATTTAATCCGCTACTGCTCTTATACTAAACGTTAGCAACAAGTTGACAAACCAACAAAAATCGTGCTTAATTTTAAGTTTTTAGATTTTTAAGAAAGGAAATTGAAATTCTGAATTGTGAAAAACAACATCGGAATTTCACTCAATCGGAATTGAAAAATGTTGTGGAAAAATACGTGGAATTTCGGCTCGCCAAAAGTCAGTTTTCACATCGAAAATTTAGTTAACCGAAAAGTTTCGGCTGAATAGCAGAATCGCTAAACGTTACGGCTGAACTGTATGAAAAAAGGATTTTCCCAAGTTTCGTTATTAACGACAAAAATTTAGAAAACCAAAGGTTTGAGCTGAATATTGGAATGGCAAAACGTTCGGAAAAAAAACGGAATGAAACTCGAATTTTTTTTTTTGAGATTTTAAGGAAAAAAGAATAAACTGAATTTAAAAACTAATCGGAATTTAACTCGGACGAATAAAAAAATAAAACCAGTTGCTAACACCGTGTAAAAAACATTGCTTATTTTAGTTAAAACGTTTGGTCGTTGCTCTTTTGTTACATCTGATTTTCCTGCGGAAAATCCTCGCATACAAAACCGCAACGTTCCTTACACAAACACGTTGTAATGCATTTACCTAAACCAACAGACCACTTTACTTCCAAAATAGATAGACTAACTAATTAGACTTTTTAAAATTATAAAATGAGAGTTAGATTTGTAGAAAATAATCAACTATGACCAAAAAATATATTATTGTACTCTTAATTCTACTCGTTTCCTCATATTCGTTTTCCCAACAAAAGGATACGATTTATGGAAAAGTAAAATCGATTAGAGAACAACTTTCATTTCTAAAAGAAAATCATCAAAACAGAAAATTATTTAGTTCAGAAGGAGATTATGGGCATAACGGATTTATGAATGCGGAATACACTTTTAGTAGATTCCATAATTGGTGGTACAATACTTATTGGGTTCACTACATTAATTATTATAAAGAGTTTGACCAAAACAATAAAGTACTAAAAGAAATATGGTTTAATAAAAAACAAGATACAATACGCTATAATGAATATTCTTATAATCAATTAGGTGAAATTAATACTCATAAATACAATTCTTACCAAGAATCTAATTCAAGTTATACTTACGATGAAAATAATAATCTCATACTCATAAAAACAATAAGTGCTGATAGTAGTTATTCTACACAAAAATATAAATACAATAATGATAACTTGGTTTCGGAATATGAATACTACAATTCTAATTATCCAAAAGAGATTAGAAGAACAGAAAAATACTATGATTCAATTGGTAACCTAATTGAAATTAGAAACTTTGACGAACACGGAACTGATTACGGAACTCTTTACGAGTATGATGCAAAAGGCAGAAAAACCAAAATCATAAATCATTCACCTTTTATTTGGATAAAGACAAAAAAAGGTAGTAGACAGAAACGAACTGAAAAAGGAAGCGATATGATAAGTCGTAAATTTGTGTATGACGAAAAAGACAGAATCATAGAAAAATATTCATACAATCCTGACTTTAATGACAACAACATACCTGCGTTATACAAAAAAGAAATTTCCATATACGACAATAATTTATTGACGGGATTTTATTATTATGATGGTAAAGACTCTATTACAAGTTTTAAAAAATATGAATACGATGAAAATCAAAGAAAAGTAAAAGAAACATTTACATTTCCTAAATATCCAGATAACAATCAAAATTTAGTGTTTTCATATGCTTCTCACGAGTTCCCAATCGAACTTATCTATACCGATGAGCGTGGAAAACATAAGGTAGAATTTGAATACACATTTGACGATAAAAATAATTGGATAAAACAAATAAAATCAGTTAATGGCGAAAAACTATTTGTTTGGACAAGAAAAATTGAATATTATTAATAAAAACGCATTACAACAATGGCTATAAGTAATTGCTTGTTCTCGCCTACTCCTGAAAATCCTCGCGGATTTTCAATTTGTTGCGTACTTGCAAATTCTGGTGCTAACCCACGCAACTACTCATAGCCGGAGACGTTGTACCTAATTTTAGAGCCACGTTATTATAAAAAAATTTGTACAATCTTTTTGACATAAATGAACCTGAAAAAATCTGCGAATATCGTGGTGAGACTTATCGTGTAAGAGAAAACGGTTCTATTTACAGATTACAAAAAAGAAACAAAAGAAAAAGACCATTAGACGAAAAATGGACTTTCGGCACACTTGACAAGCAGTATGGTTATTGGAATTTTGCATCGGAAAAAGTTCATAGAATTGTAGCAACTGCATATCATGGAAAACAACCTTCAGAAAAACACGTTGTTGACCATATTGACACTAACAGAAAAAATAATAGACCTGACAACTTAAGATGGATAACGAGATTAGAAAACATTTTACTTAATCCTATAACTCTATCAAGAATAATTTTCAAATACGGAAGTATTGACAATTTCCTAGCAAATCCATCCAAACCTATCGACGGAGAACTTGAACAAAATTTTGACTGGATGAGAACGGTTACAAAAGAAGAATCGGACAATACCAGAAAGAATTTAGAAAATTGGGCTAAAGAAGGTAAAATACCAAAAGGAGGTCAATTAGGAGAATGGATTTTTAAGCAAGAAATTTACGCAACACCATCAAATCCTGAACCTAATTACATATTGTCAAAAACTCCTAACGCAGCACAACGCATTATTTTTTATAATGACAAACCGAACGAATTCCCTTGTACTCCAAGAAATATTGAAAGTAATCCATTGAAAACATATTATGAGAATTTGAATATAGGAAAGGTTTTTTTTCGAAACCGCAATGGAGATTATGTAGTTGTAAATAGTGGATTTTCTAAAGACAGACAATCTATTTACATATTGACAAGAGCTGATTATGTCTATAGAGAAAATAAAGATGGAGAACATAATCCCGTTCCCATTTCCAAACTTCAAGAAGTAGTTTCGGTTAAGGATTTACCTCATGCACTTACTGAAGTAACTTATAAAGATGAGTTGTTTATTCATTCAAAAGTAGAAACCGGTTTTCATCCACGTGAAGAATTAGAACAAATATTTGCAGATTATACTCAAAGTGATTAAAACTAGGTACAACAACGTGTATAAAAAATTGCTATTTTTAGCTTAACCAATGTTAGTTGCTTTGCTTGCTTGCATCTGATTTTCCTTCGGAAAATCCTCGCACACAAGCACGCAACTTTCCATACACATAAACGTTAGCTTTCATTGCAAAACTCACTCGAACCCTATAAAAATTTGACATAAAAAACGGTTGACATTTTTCAAATATTACGCTGACAATTAGCAAGTTTGCGGAATAATTAAATTGACAAAATTGCGGCAGATTTTTATCTTGCTTAAAAAAACAAAACTAACCACTAAAGACAAAATTAAAGCCGAATAAAACGCTGACAGACCTCACTCAAACCCAATAAATAAAAACTTTTTTGCGGAAAGTAATCTGACAGAAAAAACAACGAAAAGCTAACACCGTATAAAAAAAATTGCTACTTTAGGCTTGTATAATGGTCGTTGCTTTGCTTGCTTGCTTCTGATTTTCCTTCGGAAAATCCTCGCACACAAACACGCAACTTTTCTTATACATAAACGTTGTAGTGCATTTGAGAAAAACTGAAATTATGACAAGAAACTATTGGAATGAAGAATGGAAAAACGTGGAATTTGACGATGGAATTGCCAAAAATGAACAGTTCAAAATCTCAAATTACGGACGAATTTTAAACTGTAAAGGCGAAACCGAATTTGAAGTCAAAAAATCATATATCAACGGATATCAAAATCTTCCGCTAAAACAAAAAAGCGGAAAATCGACCAGCAGATACGTTCACAAACTTGTGGCTGAACATTTTCTTGAACGGAACGATGGAATTTATGTCATCCACCTGAATTATGACAAAACTGACAATCGAGTGGAAAACCTAAAATGGGCAACAAAAAGGGAAAAAGAACTTCATCAATTCAACAATCCGAATTGGGAAAAAGTTGTAGAAAAAAGAGGTAAAAAAATTGGAAAACTAAACGAGGGAAAAGTGAAAATCATTAAACGTCAACTAAAGAACAAAAGAACTAGAATCAATATGATTGCGAAACGTTTTGGAGTTTCGGACACGCAAATCCACAGAATAAAAAAAGGAGAAAATTGGAGTTCTGTAACTGAATATTAATGAAAAACGCACTACAACAATGTATAACCGCAATTACGGCGGATTCGACTACGTCCGAATCCACTCGGAATTGCGAGCGTCAGTGCTTAACCGAAAAATTAACGCATATTAACCCGTAACTGACGGTTATACGAGACCGTTAGGGCACATAAAAACTGAGAAATAATTGAAAAGAATAATTGCTATACTATTTTTAATAATTCTTGCTAATTGTCAGAAAAAGGAAACTGAATTAGAATTTGAGAAGCAAGTAATGAATGAGATTTTTATTGATTTAGTTGATTCGATTTATGTTGATACCCGAACTATGAAAATTCCATCAAAACCTTTTCTGGAAAAAGGAATTTCAGATAGTTTAAAAATTGAAAAATTAAACAAACATAAACTATTATTAGAGGAAAGAGATAAAAGAATAATTTTAATCAAAAATGATACAAGTCGAGTTGTTTTGGCAATTGTAGATACTATCGCTAAAATTACAGATAAACCTGAATACAAAATAGATATTTTACAACTAAAAGAAAGTAAGAAATATATTTTTAAATATTATTCAGACTTTCCAAAAGGCAGAAAATTGTGGACAACGAAATACCCATATTATTTTGGAGGAACTATTTCCCTTTCCAGAATTAAATTCAATGAGAATAAAGATTTCGGAGAATTTAGTGTTGGAATTGGGTATTATGACCAAGATGCTCAAGGATTTGATGTTTATATTAAAAAAGATACAGATGATAACTGGATAATTGAGAAAATTAAAGGAACTTGGATATCATAAAAAACGTGCCCTAACACCTCATATAATTTATGCTTAAATTTGAACTAACATTAACGACAAACATTCAACTAACGATTTGCTACAACCGAAAAATCTCCGATTTTCCAGTCGCACAAATCATATAAAAACTCGTT
>Ga0208032_1000080_pt1 | contig 90955 bp, 98 predicted proteins | sample MalvirAntarct_66_FD_184254 | JGI IMG/M metagenome (GOLD analysis project Ga0208032, IMG submission 184254) | Marine viral communities from the Global Malaspina Expedition - Malaspina viral metaG Antarct_66 (SPAdes) (version 2) | ecosystem: Environmental > Aquatic > Marine > Oceanic | place: West... | reverse complement strand
TCTCAAGGAGAGCGTATGGTTTTAGAAACTTTGAAAACTATCGATTACGAGTGCTGGCCCACTGTGGGTGGGATGGCATTGTGAACAGGGTTTAATGAGTGCTATCCCCCGTTAATGGGGTAGAGCCAAATATTCGGACGAGGGCTTCTGGTTAGTAAGGGCTTCGGCTGAAGCCCGCACGAAATATGGCGCACCCGGCACGATTCGAACGTGCGACCACCTGATTCGTAGTCAGGTACTCTATCCAGCTGAGCTACGGGTGCGTTAAGAGGGGCGTATTATATAGAAATCTGCGTATTTTCAAAGTGTTTTTTGAATTTTTTTGCTTAAAAATAGTGCTTTCTCGGGGTTGACAGGGCCTGGATGGCGACCCTGTTGTCACGACTGCCACTGTCGGGACTGACATGCTAAACTGCTGGGTGGCCTGAGAAAGCGGCCTGAGTATAATAGTAAACGATAATAATCATCTTTTTTTGACGTTGTTTTAGCAGGTAACCCTATGAAAGCAGTATTTTCCGCGCTGGCGGCCCCTTCCCGCATACTGTCAATTGCTGTGTTGATGTCTCTGGCTGGCACAGCGACAGCGGAATATGAGCGTGGTCTCAGCCAGTACGAGCAGGGCAATTATGACCGCGCGTTAATGGAATTCCGAACAGATGCCAATATTGGCCATACCCAGGCCATGCGCAAGCTCGGCGAGATGTACATGGCAGGTGAAGGTGTCGAAAGCCCAGACCCCGTTCAGGCGGTTAAATGGCTGACTCTGGCCTATTTGCAAGGTGACAGCGAGTTGGTGTCTACACTGGAGAGCATTCGTCAGGACATCAGCGAATCACAACTGGTTGCTGGTGAGCAGGCAGCACTGGACTGGCTGGAAGATGCCATGCTGTCCGACTTCGGTCGTGATGACGTCAGCGAGCTGTATGAGTCATTCTAAAGTCTGGTTGGGCCTGGCATTCCTCATGCTGGAGGCAATGGCTTTCAGCGTTCCTGCACTGGCCCAGCAGCCTGTGGAGACGCCTCCACCAGCACAGAAGGTCCCTGAACCTGCCCCGGCGGCTACTGTCGACAACCAGACTGAGCAGATTCCGTCTGCGCCCGAAGCACCAAAGCGGATAACGCTGGAGAACCTTCGTCAGCGTGCTGAAAATGGTGAGGCTGGGGCGCAGTTTCAGCTTGCCCATCGATACCTCAATGGTGAAGGCGTAACCGCTGACAACTTTATTGCCCTGCAATGGTTCGCTCGTGCGGCTGAACAAGGTAACCCCAACGCCCAGTACAACATCGCAGTGATGTATCTCAACGGCATTGGTGTGATTCAGGATAATGCCGCGGCCGTCGACTGGTTTCGGCAAGCCGCCGATAATGGCGATGCCCAGGCTCAGTTCACGTTGGCAATCATCCTGTTCAATGGCCAGTATGATGTGCCTCAGAATGTACCCCAGGCTTATAAGTGGTTTACACTGGCCGGATCAGCTGGTATCCGCGAGGCGGCTGCCAATGCGGTGCTGATTCAGGAGATGATGCCACCTGAACAAGTGGAAATGATGCAGCAGGAAGCCCTGAAGTGGATTGAAAGCTACGAATCCCGACAAACCCATTCGAACTGAATACCGCATAAAATTCCAATTATGAGCCGCAACCTGTTTTCATTCCGCCCCCTCCTGCCCTGGACCCTCCTGTTAAGCCTGTTGCCAGCCCTGGCTTTCCCACAGTCTTCAGGAAACAGTGTGCAACTGGCCGACGAGAATACCGAGCTACCGGATTACAGCACCTATTATGAAGGTGTTGATGCCATGGACGCTGGGGATATGGATCGTGCCGTAGCAGCATTCAGGGAATCAGCAGAAAACGGGGTTGCCATTGCCCAGTACAACCTTGGCGTGCTTTACTTCTCAGGCCGCGGTGTGGAGCAGGATTATCAACAGGCATACCGATGGACACGGATGGCTGCAGAACAGGGCTTCGTTAACGCACAGGCTAACCTGGGAACGTTGTACTACAACAACCTTGGCGTCAGCGATGGCTGGTCAACTTTTTGGCCCATCTCATACTTTCTGCGTCCATCCCGGCTGAAAGAAGCTGCCAGGTGGTATCGTGCTGCGGCCGACCAGGATCATGGTCAGGCACAATATTTTCTCGCCACGCTGTATGAGTCGGGTGCCGGAGTAGAAAGGGATCTGGTAAAGGCTTATCAGTGGACGAAACTGGCGATTGATAATGAAGTGCCCGAGGCAGAGGCGTTACTAACGCAACTGGAAAGCACCATGACCCAGGCGCAACGAATGACAGCAGAGTCTGATTATGCAACCTGGGTGCTGGCAAATCGGGGCTAATCCGCTGCAGCACAACGATGATCTTGCATCACCCCTGTTTTCTGGCAGCAATCTCCCGAATCCGTGCCACCATGGCCTGTAAACCGCTACCGCGGGTCGGGCTGAGGTGACGCATCAGATCGACTTCCCCAAAATAACCTTCGATATCAAAATCCAGGATTTGTTTTGGTGTTTTGCCATTGTATGCAGCCATGACAATAGCCAGCAAACCTTTGACAATAAAGGCATCACTGTCGACTGAGAAATACAGGCGATCCCCCTCTTCCCGGCTCACCAGCCAGACCTGGCTCTGACAGCCCCGGATCAGATTCTCATCCTGGCGCGCCTCTTCGGGCAGCGGTTGCAGTTCCTTACCCAGATCAATGATGTACTTGTAGCGATCATCCCAGCTATCGAAAAAACCCAGTGTTTCAATAATATCTTCGCTGGTGATGTCTGTACCAAACTCTTTTGCCATGCTTTTTCCTGATCAATTCCTAATCTGACGCCTGATCTTGTTGAGTAGTGGGTGAAGTTCAGCTCATTGCAAGCCTCAGAAAAACATCCCGGTTTCCAGCTGCGCTTCTTCACTCATCATGTCCCGGTTCCAGGGCGGGTCAAACACCAGTTCGACCGCGACCTGTTTAACATTCGGGACCTTGCGGACGCGATATTCCACATCACCAACGAGCACTGGCCCCATGCCACAACCCGGTGCTGTCAGGGTCATATCAATACTGACTGTTGATGTTGCCTGATCGATGACAACCTTGTATATCAGTCCCAGATTAACCAGGTCGACGGGGATTTCAGGATCGTAGACAGTACCCAGCGCTTCCCAGACCTGCGACTCATCTATCTCGGGGCCAGTGGGCTCTGGAAAACTTAGTGTTTCTGGTTCCAACCCTAGCCTCGCCGCATCCGTACCATCCACACGCAGCATCTGTCCCTGATGGACTACCGTGTAATTACCGCCCAGAGCCTGGGTAATACTGACAAAGCTGTCCTTGGGGATTTCTACTGGCGTGCCATCTGGCACTCGGCGTGCAGGACAATTCTCCTGCGCCACAACCATCTGTCTTTGCATGGATACTCCAAATTCCAACCAGTCGCATCGCGACGGTATACAGCGGTAGCGCTATCAGACTACTGAGAAACTTTCGCCGCAACCACAATGGTCCTTGGCATTCGGGTTCAAAAAGCGCAACTGGCGATTCACGCCCTCGGTAACCAGATCAATTTCTGTCCCATTGACCACACCCAGACTGCCTTTATCAATCAAGAGCAGCACATCATCATTAAGTGCCTGCTCAACATCATTGGCTTCCGCCTGCTTAACCAGGTCTACGACATACATAAACCCGGTGCAGCCACTTTCTTTGACACTAAGACGAACCGCGGTTGCCTCGCCATCTTGTGTGAGCTGACGCTTAAAATGCGCGATAGCAGCTGGCGTTACGGAAACGGCTGCAGCAGCCGGATTAAAAGACTCAACTGTCATATGCCACCCCCTGCAATATCCTTGATAATCATGAATTAACTTAGCAGTTTTCGCGCACTGGCCAGTGCCGAAAACAACCGATCGATTTCTTCGTGCGTATTATAAAAGCTGAAACTGGCTCTGACCGTGCCACTGATCTTGTACTGCTCCATAATAGGCTGCGCGCAATGATGCCCTGTTCTGACGGCAACACCCTGCTGGTCCAGCAACATACCCAGATCAGAAGAATGAATCCCAGCCACGACAAAGCCCAGAATCGCAGTTTTCACCGGAGAGCGACCAATGACTGTGACTCCATCCAAAGACTCCGCACGTTCAGTCGCTACGGCTAACAGCGATTGTTCATGCTGCTCTGCAGCCGGGCGATCCAGTGCATTGAGATAATCAATGGCTGCTGAGAGGCCAATCACACCGGCAATGTCTGGCGTGCCAGCTTCAAACTTAAAGGGCAGCTGATTATAGGTCGTGCCGGCAAAACTGACCGTTTCAATCATCTCGCCACCGCCCTGATAAGGCGGCATGGCTTCCAGCAAGGCTTCTTTGCCATACAGCACACCGATCCCCGTAGGTCCGAACAGCTTGTGGCCGGAGAACACATAAAAATCACAACCCAGCGATTGCACATCCAGTGGCCAGTGAGCGATAGCCTGGGCACCATCAATTAATGTCTTGGCACCAACTGCCTGGCTGGCCTGAATGATTTCCTTCACTGGGTTGACGCTGCCCAGGGCATTGGAAACATGATTCACGGCTACCAGCGCGACATTCTCATCAAGCATGTCGTGAAACGCGTCCAGGTTAAGCACGCCTGCCTCGTCGACAGGTATCACTTCCACCGTCACGCCCTGCCGTTCGGCCAGCATTTGCCAGGGCACAATGTTGGAATGATGCTCCATCGCAGAAACCAGTACTCTGGCACCTGCTTTCAACTGACCACCAAAACTGTTGGCGACCAGGTTGATCCCTTCTGTGGTGCCGCGGGTCCAGATAATTTCCCGGGTCGATGCGGCGTTGATAAACTGCGCAACGTTCTTCCTGGCATGCTCAAAATGTGCAGTAGCACGGTCACTTATCGTATGTGCGCCACGATGTACATTACTGTTGTCATGCAGATAGTAATGGCTGATAGCATCGATCACCTGCCTGGGCTTCTGGGTCGTTGCCGCATTATCCAGGTAAACCAGTGGATGACCATTAACCTGCTGCGCCAGTATGGGAAAGTCTTCGCGCACTTTGACAACATCAAAAGCCATCTCAGGCAGACTCCCCGATCAATTTTTCTGCCGCACTCTTGCGCGCTTCATCGATAAAACGAGCACGCAACCGAACCTGTAAAGATTCCAGCAGCGGCTGGTAAGGCAACTGTGACAAGACTTCGTTGACGAAACCATAACTGAGCAACATGCGCGCTTCAGCTGCTTCAATACCACGACTCTGCAAATAGTACAGCGCGGTTTCATCCAGTTGACTCACCGTCGCGCCGTGTGCACATTTCACATCATCGGCATAGATTTCCAGCTCAGGCTTGGTATCCACTTCCGCACCGTTCGAAGTCAGCAAATTACGATTGTGCAACTCAGCCAGCGTTTTTTGTGCATCCTGATGAATATGGATACGGCCATTAAACACGGCTTTGGCCTTATCGCCGACAATGCCACGGATCACTTCCAGGCTGTTGCAATGCGGCTCGCGGTGTTCGATACAAGTGTGGTAGTCAATCAATTGTTTGTTACGGGCCAGATAGGCACCGTGCATGATCAACTCGGCACCCGGGCCATTATGGCTGATCTGATAGTCAATACGTTTCAGTCGACCACCTTCCCCCAGCGCAAAACATTTGGCTACACTGTCACGTGACAGCGCCAGGTGTACGCCACCAATATGGGTATGCGCTTCGTCTTCCAGGTTCAGGCGTGTGTGATGCAGCTGTGCGTTCTGACCAACGTGGATTTCTGTGATGCCGTTAGTCAGGCTGCTAACATCGTCATCATTACTGGCCACAGATTCGCTCAGATAGTGCTCGATCACATTGGCCTGGCTGTTATCTTCCAGCCACACCAGCAGGCGTTGATGCGCCAGCGTTGCATTCGCCGCCTCTGAGGTTGACACATACACCAGGTACAACGGCTTATTCAGCGATGCACCACGTGGCAGGTGTAACAAAACACCATCATGCAGCCAGGCATCATTCAGATAAGAAAAGAGGTTACGCGCAGACTCGGTCTGAGTCGCAACGACCGTGCCCAGTTTTTCATTAATAAAAGCCTTCTGCTCAGCATTGGCCTCACTGAAACGACAGGCAAACTCAGGCAGGTCCCCGGAAAGGTCTGCCTGGAACACGCCATCGACAAATACCAGTCGATAACTGTCGACAGCCTTCACTGCCTCAGGTAATTCGATGGCTTTAGCCTGCTCTGCAAAGCTGGCCTCGGTCAGCTCCTGCAATGAGCGCAAACTGGTATATTTCCAGGCTTCCGTCTTTCTGCCAGGCCAGGCAGTCGCAGCAAAACGTTCCGCAGCAATAGCACGACGCTCGGCAAAAGCGGCATTGGCCTGCTGGCTGTCAGCGACAGAGAGGGCGTGCTGCTGAAATTCATTCGCAGCCATGTTACGCCACCTCGCCTTCCAGCCAACCGTAGCCTTTGGCTTCCAGCTCGCGCGCCAGTTCTTTATCTCCCGACTTCACAATACGACCATTGGCCAGTACGTGGACGTAATCTGGAATAATGTAATCCAGCAGGCGCTGGTAATGTGTCACCACAATAAAACTGCGCTCGCTATCACGCATGGCATTAACGCCATCTGCGACCACTTGCAGAGCATCAATATCCAGGCCGGAATCCGTTTCATCCAACACACAAAGGCTGGGCTCCAGCATCATCATCTGCAGGATTTCATTGCGCTTTTTCTCACCACCGGAGAACCCTTCATTGACGCCACGTTTAAGGAAAGCCGCATCCAGGCTCACCTTTTTGCTGGCCTCACGTGCCAGTTTCATGAAATCAAAGGAAGACAGTTCTTCCTGCTTCATATGCGAACGGCGTGCATCAACCGCCGCCTTGAGAAATTCCATATTGCTCACACCAGGAATCTCTACCGGGTACTGAAAGGCCAGGAACAAACCCGCACGGGCACGTTCTTCGATATCCAGGGCCAGCATATCTTCACCGTTAAACAGCACTTCACCCGATATAACTTCATAACCTTCACGCCCGGTCAGCACATTACCCAGGGTACTTTTACCGGCACCGTTGGGGCCCATGATGGCGTGAACCTCACCTGGTTTGATATCCAGGCTCAGACCGTTGAGGATTTGTTTGCCTTCAACGCTGGCAACCAGCTCGCGTATCTGCAGCATAATTGTCTTCCAATCAATAAACGAAAATTCTGTTAACTTTTATCTTACCGAAACCGAATCTTGCTGAATCCGTACCGTTTACCCGGCACCCACTCGCAAGTGAGCCGGGTCCTGGTTCACGACCCCTGTCGGGACATTCTTCAGGAAACAGGACAGATGCGTCAGCCCACCGAGCCTTCAAGGCTGACTTCCAGCAACTTGCCAGCTTCCACGGCAAATTCCATCGGCAGCTCTTTGAACACCTCACGGCAGAAACCATTCACAATCATGGACACGGCTTTCTCGGCATCAAGCCCACGTTGCTGGCACAGGAACATCTGATCATCACTGACCTTGGAGGTCGTCGCCTCGTGCTCAATCACCGCCGACGCGTTCCGGTTTTCAATATACGGGAATGTGTGAGCGCCACAGCGATCACCAATCAGCAATGAATCACACTGGGTGAAATTCCGCGCACCTTCAGCTGCCGGATTGATTCGCACCAGGCCACGATAGGCACTGTCACTGCGGCCGGCTGAAATACCCTTGGCAATAATCGTAGAGCGTGTATTCTTGCCCAGGTGAATCATTTTGGTGCCGGTATCAGCCTGCTGGAAATTATTGGTCAGCGCCACCGAGTAAAACTCGCCCACACTGTTATCACCTTTCAAAATACAGCTGGGGTATTTCCAGGTTACCGCCGAGCCGGTTTCTACCTGGGTCCAGGATATGCTGGCATTATCATGAGCAATGCCACGCTTGGTAACGAAGTTATAAATACCGCCTTTGCCTTCCTTGTCGCCGGGATACCAGTTCTGGACTGTCGAATATTTGATTCGTGCACCATCCAGTGCCACCAGCTCAACTACAGCCGCGTGCAGCTGATTCTCATCGCGCATTGGGGCCGTGCAACCTTCGAGGTAACTGACGTGCGATCCCTCATCAGCGACGATAAGTGTGCGTTCAAATTGTCCGGTGTTTAACTCATTAATCCGGAAATAGGTTGAAAGCTCCATGGGGCAACGAACGCCTTTGGGAATGTAGACAAAGGAACCGTCAGAAAATACTGCTGAGTTCAGCGCAGCATAGAAATTGTCTTTCTGGGGAACAACCGAGCCGAGGTATTTTTGTACCAGCTCTGGATACTCACGAATTGCTTCGCTGATCGGGCAGAAAATAACGCCAGCTTCTTTCAGCTTCTCGCGAAACGTGGTCACCACAGAAACAGAATCAAACACCGCGTCAACCGCAACACCCGCCAAGGCTTCCTGTTCATGCAGAGGAATGCCCAGTTTCTCATAGGTTTCCAGCAGCTCAGGATCGACTTCGTCCAGGCTTTTGGGGCGATCTTTCATGCTCTTGGGTGTGCTGTAATACGAAATCGACTTAAAATCGATTTCCGGATAATGCACATGCGCCCACGTTGGCTCGTCCATTTCTTTCCAGGCACGGTACGCTTTGAGACGCCATTCGAGCATCCATTCAGGCTCTTCCTTGGCCGCAGAAATAAACCGGACGACATCTTCATCCAGGCCAGGGGGCAAGGTATCGGACTCAATAGCCGAATGAAACCCTGCCGCGTAATCTTGGCGGATCAGGCTTTCGACTTGTTCACTCATGCGTGCGTAGCCTCTCTTGTAACGCTGTATGAAGCCGGGTTGCTGTCGTTAAGCATTGACAACCCGGCAAAATAGCTAAGAAATGCCGGGATCAACCCAGACTGAATCAGAAGGTAAATTATCGAATATCCGAGTGAAACAGTCAACTATTCCGCTCGACCCGCAGAAAGCCGCTTCCCCTTCAGTTTCACGGGTTGACAGGCTCAAGCACTTTCAGGTGCCTGAATCACATAACAGGGATGATATTGCTCACGCTGCAGCTTCATGCGCCCGGCTGACACAAACCCCTGTAATAACTTATCAATGGCCTGCATCAACGCCGGTTCCCCCTGCAATGCAAACGGGCCATGCTCACGCACCAGACGAACACCGTGATCCTTGACGTTGCCGGCCACGATACCACTGAAGACACGTCGCAGGTTCACCGCCAGTTCCGCTGCGGGTAAATCAAAGCTCAAGTTCAACGCCGCCATACTTTCATGGGTGACTTCAAAAGGCACCCGCATTTCAGAAGGGATACTCAAGGACCAGTTAAAATAGAAGGCATCACGATTGGATCGGCGTTGCACACCGACATCTGCTACCCCCTCCTGCATCAGGCGTGCCACCTGCACCGGATCATCTTCAACAATGGTGTAATACTCCCTGACGCCCTCTCCCAATGTATCAACCAGGAAGCGGTCGATTTGCCGAAAGTATCCCTGGCTACTGGCGGGCTCTGTGAATATCAAGGGCAGGCGCAACGCTTTATTTTCAGGCGACATCAGCGTACCCAGCAAAAACAAAATTTCCTCCAGTGTCCCGACACCACCGGGAAAAACGATAATACCGTGACCAAAACGGACAAAAGCTTCCAGCCGTTTCTCGATATCCGGTAGCACCACCAGATGGTTAACGATCGGATTGGGTGATTCCGCAGCGACAATGCCCGGTTCAGTAATACCGACGTAGCGTCCTTTGGTATTACGCTGCTTGGCATGACCGACCGCCGCACCTTTCATCGGCCCTTTCATGGCACCTGGACCACATCCGGTGCAGATATCCATGTCACGCAAGCCCAGATGATAACCAACCGACTTGCTGTAATCATATTCTTCCCGGGAAATCGCATGACCACCCCAGCACACCACCATGCTGGGCGGCTTGCGTGGCAGCATCAGGCCGGCATTGCGTAAAATATGAAATACCAGGTTGCTTGTCTGCTCATCGCCCTGATGCCAGGTGGCCTGATCAAAGCGACCGGTCCAGCCGGTCTGATCCTGCTCACCGAGGCGGTACAGTTCACTGGCCACAAACACAATGTCGCGCAATACCGCAAACAGATGATCTCGCACCCCGCGCATGATTTTGCCATCAACAAAGGCGCAGGCCGGCGCATTTTTCAATTCCAGTTTAATCCCGCGAGTACGTTGAACGATTTCAATATCAAAATCGGCAAACTGCCGGTAGACCTCTTCGGCACTGTCAGAAAGCCCATCACAGTTCAGCACCGCCAGCGCGCAGCGGCGAAAGAGCTCGTACAACTCCCCCTTGGCTGTTTCCCGCAGCTGGACAATTTCCTGCTGGGAGAGCAACTCCAGACTGCCGCTGGGAGCAACAGAAGCCAGCGGAATGGTAGTCGCACCGGTTTGTCCGTCACCAGAGCGACACTGGGTTGCAGAGGTTTCTGGTATTGTCATAACGCATCCTTAGAGTTCTTACCGAAATTATTGCTATTACCGCAATTTACCTTCATGCGAGGGTGTGAATCCATTAAACTAGTCAATTAGCAGGCAATGCCCATTATAACGCAGTCTGATTGACTGGCAGGAGACAGCAGTTTGAACGATACAACCACAAATGACGCCCCTTTCTCTGATGATGATCAGGAAAACCATCAGCGCTTCCTTGCGGAAGTCAAGCAATCGGGTCTGGTCTGGGGACTGGCTAACGAAGATGGCTGGGCTGTCTGCCCCTCTATCGAATACGAAGAGACTGACGTCTTCCCCTTCTGGTCACAAGAACATTACGCACAGGCCCTGTGTGTGGAAGAGTGGTCTGTTTATCAGGCAAAGTCCATCAGCGTCGAAGACTTCCTGATCGAGTGGCTACCCGGTATGCATGAAGACGACGCCCTGGTTGGCACCAACTGGGATGCAGAACTCAGTGGCATGGAAGTTGAGCCTGCCGATCTGGCCAAATCTCTTAGCGACGAATAAACAGGTTAATTCTGGTTTCATCTCGGTGCACACTGCATTAAAAGTGCGCACCACATTGTTCCCGGCACCCCCTTAAGACCACCCCGATCACCGCCAGACCCTTGATATAACTCACTTTTAAAAAGTTGGCATCGCTTTTGCTTTTATTTTAACCAAACAGCGAGTCAGGATCGACTCTAAGCGCAAACCCGGACTGCTTCGCTGTCTACCCAAGCCAACTAACTGAATTGAAATATCGAGGTATGATCATGAAATCTTCTATCCTAGCCAAACTGCCTGAAGCCGCTGCGATCCTTTGTGTTGCATCAGGTGTCATGATGGCCAGCAGTGCCAGCGCCGACTCTCTTGAGTACTACAGCAGCAAATCATTACGTGCTATTACAGCACCTGCTCCAGAGTATCCTCAGCACGCTGAAATGAGCGGTATCGAAGGTTATACACTGGTAGAGTTCACAGTAAACCCTGACGGTTCTGTTGCCGAGCCAGCGATTCGTGAAAGCTCAGCTTACCTGTTTGGCCGCGCCGCTGTTGATGCCCTGGAAAACTGGAAGTTCGAGCCTGTGTTTGCCGGTGGTGAAAACGCGGTACCAGTCCGTTCAGTCATGCGCTTCAGCTTTGTTGGCCAGGAGTAATACCCTAACTCCGAACCAAACACTCCGCCTGCCACTTTAGACCCGTAAGTGATAGTGCGAAGAACGGTCACAAGCCGTTGAACAGATATAAAAACAATGACACACGGGATCAATATGAAAAACAATGAAAGCAATATTTCAACCTAAGCCGGACTCGCAACGGGTCCGGCTTTGCTTTAGCTGATACACAGCCAAACTGTTTGAAATCCCGCCACTGCTCAATAGAACCACTACTTAATGGAACCAATGTTTGGTTCGATTGACAAAAGCCACCAAAGACAGCATCACAGGCACCTCCACCAACACCCCCACTACCGTCGCCAGGGCTGCACCTGACTGCAGGCCAAATAAAGAGATTGCTACCGCCACAGCCAGCTCAAAAAAGTTCGAGGTACCAATCAGACATGCGGGTGCGGCAACGTCCTGTGGCAGTTTCATCCACCTTGCACTGAAGTAACCCAACACAAAAATACCATAAGTCTGAATCAGCAACGGAATCGCGATCAATACAATCACCAATGGTTGCGACAAAATGGTAGGAGATTGCAGACCAAACAAAACGACGACTGTTGCCAGCAACCCCACGATGGACCAGGGTTTCATGGTGTCAAGAAACGTCGTCAGCTTCTCTTCTCCACCTTCACGGTTGAGCAATGCTCTGGTTGCCACACCTGCCAACAACGGTACCAGAACATACAGAATAACGGAGATCAGCAGTGTCCCCCATGGCACCGTGATATCACTGACACCTAACAGGAAACCGGCTATCGGTGCAAAAGCAAAAATCATGATGACATCATTGATCGACACCTGCACCAACGTGTAATTGGCATCCCCTTTGGTTAACTGGCTCCAGACAAACACCATAGCCGTACAGGGAGCCACGCCTAACAGAATCATGCCCGCGATGTACTCATTGGCTGATTGGGGATCAACCCAGTCGGCAAAAATAACGCGGAAAAATAACCAGCCCAGCGCGGCCATGGAGAACGGCTTAATCAGCCAGTTAATTATCAGGGTCAACCAGATACCCTGGGGACGCTTACCCACATCCTTGATTGAAGAAAAGTCCACCTGCACCATCATCGGGTAGATCATTAACCAGATCAGAACGGCAATCACCAGATTAACGTGGGCATACTCCATCGCAGCAACCATCTCAAACATCGCAGGTGATACCTGACCCAGTATGATACCGGCAACAATTCCCAGTCCGACCCAGACACTTAAATAACGCTCAAAGAAACCCATGATATCTCCTCTTATACAGTCCGAATCTAGATCGACCGCTGATTAACACGCTGGCTAAGTTGCTCAGCACTTTCTACACGTTCAGAATAGCGATCAACCAGGTAGTCTTTATGCTGTCGCAGTAACAGGGTGAATTTGAACAGCTCCTCAACCACATCCACAATCCGGTTGTAATACGGCGATGGCTTCATTCGGCCATTGTCCTCAAACTCGAGAAATGCTTTGGCCACTGATGACTGGTTAGGAATAGTGAACATACGCATCCAACGCCCCAATATGCGCATCTGATTGACTGCGTTAAACGACTGCGATCCACCACTGACTTCCATTACCGCCAGCGTTTTCCCCTGCGTTGGTCTGACACCTCCCAGGTTTAATGGCACCCAGTCAATCTGGCTTTTCAAAATACCCGTCATGGCACCATGTCTCTCAGGTGAGCACCAGACCTGCCCCTCTGACCACATCATCAGCTCTCTGAGCTCGGCAACCTTGGGATGCTTGGCATCGCCACTATCTGGCTGGGGAAGCCCTTCGGGATTGAATATCCGTGCCTCAGCACCCATGGCTGTCAGCAAACGTGCCGATTCTTCTACGACCAGACGGCTATAGGAGCGCTCGCGAATAGAACCATAAAGCAAAAGGATACGAGGCTTGTGTGCAATTTCCTGTGGCGAAAAATCACTCGCCCGCGGTTGCCGGAACTGCGGCTCTTCAACATTAGGCAGTTCAGCATTCAGTGATTTGACCTCCTGACTCATCCTCTTGCTCCTATCGATTCCATGGCTCGTTGCAATGCATCACCCTTTACACCGAGCTCAGCAATACGCTGCAGAGCACGAATGCGCTCTTCCACCGTCATGATCGTAAAAGCAAAGGCTTTTTCAATCTCCTGCGGTGAACCTTCCAGTTTGGACGGATCGGCAAGCCCCCAATGTACTTTGACACCCTGACCAAACCAGACCGGACAGGCTTCGCTGGCAGCACTGTCACAGACGGTAATGATTAAGTCCGGCGCAAAACCTTCATGGACATCCCAACTTTGGCTCACCAGACCTTCCACGCTGTACCCGGATCGCTGGAGTGCTGTCAGTGTGCTGGGATGAACTTCACCTGCTGGTTCACTGCCCGCACTCCTGGCCTCAATTCTGGACTCTCCCGGAACTCCCTCCACCTGATTGGCAATCGCTTCACAGAGAATGCTGCGACACCGATTATGAGTGCAGATAAACAATACTTTCATGATTGACCCCGGTTTTTTCCTCAGATATTCCCAAAAACATTGCTCGCTATAGCGTGATTAGCAGCAAGCAGCACTTTGAACGGAAGCATTTAATCGTTTCAGCGATAAGGCGATGTAATCTGCATTGGCTTGATTGGTCTCCCACAACACCTGCATCACCCAGTCAGGCATGTCCGGATGAATGCGGTAATACACCCAGCGTCCTCTGCGCTCATCCATCACAATGCCGCACTTTCTCAACTCGGCGAGGTGGCGGGATATTTTGGGCTGATCCAGCTCCAGCGCGGCCATCAGGTCACAAACACAAGCTTCCCGGACACTGACCAACAACAGCAAAGATTTCAGTCGGGTGTCGTCAGCAAGACATTTATAAAATTTTAGAGGAGACATATTTAATACATGTGTTTTTTCATATATGTGGATTTTCATATATATGAAAGCGAAAGACAAGCCAAAACAGAAACCGACAAGATATACCAGGCCGCCAGCCTATAACTCAGCGGCCTGATTGGTAAATTCCACAAGCTTGTTTAGGACTCAAGCTCCTGGCGAGGGCCGAAGAACTCAAAATGCACCTGTGACCCAGGCACCCCCCACTTCAGCAACTCGTGATATATCGACACCATAAAAGGCTTGGGGCCACAGAAGTAATAGTCAGCGTGTCGGTTGGGGATCAGAGATTCAACCAACTCAGCAGAGACCAGGCCGGCAGAGGCATTCTTATGCGTGAGCACTTCATTTTCACTCAAATCACTGTAACAGTAATGAACCGACAGATTATCATGTGATTCTGCTAATTCATCCAGGTCATCTCGGAAAGCCTGAACATTCGGATTTAGGCAACCGTGCACGAGCACGACCTGCCGACCAGGAGTGGCTTCCAAAGCCGTTTCCAGAATACTTATAATGGGGGTAATACCAACACCCGCTGCCAGCAGCACCAGAGGGCGTTCATGTTTGTCCTTTGGGTTTAAGTAGAACTCACCACAAGGTGGCGCGACTTCAATCTCATCACCGACAGACAGTGAGTCATGTAACAGGTTGGACACATAACCCTGCCCTTCAGGTCCAGTCTCACGTTTAACGCTGATACGGAAATGCCCGGCCCCCGGTTTGTTTGACAGGCTGTAATTCCTCATCGTGGTACTGCCATCCGGCGTTGGTAACCGTACTGTAATGTACTGGCCCGGCAAATAGACCGGCAAGTCTGTCCCATCACTATTTTGCAGGTAAAAAGATGTAATCAGTTCACTCTCTTTGACTTTGTCCACAACACTGAGTTTGCGAAAACCTGTCCAGCCACCAGCTTTCTTAGCATGACTGGCATAAATTTGCGTCTCTCTACCCTGCAATATATCCGCTAGGAACTGATATGCCTCTGCCCAGGCAGCAATGATCTCATCCGTCGCAGCCTCTCCCAGCACTTCTTTGATGGAAGCGAGCAAATTATCGCCGACTATCGGATAGTGCTCGGGTTTAATCTGCAAAGAAGCATGTTTCTGTGCGATCAGCTCAACAGCTCCGCCCAGCGCCTCGAGATTATCAATATTGGCGGCATAGGCTGCAATTGCACCGGCCAAGGCACGCTGCTGGCTGCCCTCACTCTGGTTGCTGTGGTTAAAGAAAGGCTTAACCTCCGGGTTTACCCTGAACATCCGTTCGTAGAAATGCCGGGTCAGTGTTTCACCGTGCTCCTGTAAAACCGGAGCGGTAGATTTAACGATAGCAACTGTTTGATCTGATAACATTTTTCTTCCCTTCACAACAATTAAACCTGATTCACAACCGCTGTTACACCGAGTTTGAACCATTAATATAGCCTGACGGCCTTTTAATATGCATTTCACTTACATATTAATAAACTGTTATATTGAATATATATTTGGAAGTCAAGTTATAGAGAGAGAAAAACAGCAATGCAGCTCACGCGATTCACGGACTATTCATTACGCGTACTGATGTATCTGGCGATTCATCATGAGCGACGTTGCACCGTCAAGGAAATTGCTGGGTTTTATGGTGTATCGCAGAATCACCTGGTGAAAGTGGTGCACAATCTGGCTCAACTCGGCTACATAGAGAGCAGTAAGGGAAAAGGTGGCGGGATCAGGTTACTCAAAGCCCCAGAACAAATGAATCTCAAGGACCTGGTACTCGAACTGGAACCCTCATTGACTCTGGTCGAATGCTTTGACGATACCACCAATACTTGCCGCATTGCTGGTAACTGCGGGCTAAAAGGCATTCTTCAGCAGGCGATGAATGCCATGATCAATCACCTGGGCGATTATACTGTGGCTGATACTCTGCCTGATTTCCCCGGGGTCTCCAGCCCAGGTAAGAATGAATCGGTATCAACAGTAGTCCCTATCATCATTTCCAACACAATGACTGATCAGAACAAAAAAAAGCGCTAACGACACACTTTATCCATTAGCGCTTTTTAGCAAGGTTAAAACAAGCAAGCATGCATGATCAGAACCCTGGCAGCCATTCCACAGACATCCAGAACTGACGCCCCCATGGCGTTGACAGCCTCGATTCAAAGCCACCAGAAATCGGCAACTGCTGAGGCCTTTCGTTGAAGATGTTGTTAACACCGACACTGACGGTGAACTCACTGTCCAGGTAGTCATCAAGGATGATGGCGTAGCGAGCATTAGTCCGAGCTTCACCATCAATCCGGTCAGGGGCTGTCCAGCCATCACCGTAGCGATCTATGGGAACCGCATCGAACTCCACGTCATCCCAATAGTTAACGGCTATTGATGCGCTTTGATTGTCGCGAAACCAGCTCAACCTTAAATTGGTCTTATACTGCGCCAGCGGCGGTACAATACCTGTGTTGGCATTTTGATAACCTAAGGCATCCTGCCTGCCACCAAACAGCCCCTCATACTCGTAGGTCTGATAATACGTGGTTTGCAATGTCGTGGTGAACGCACCAAGGTTATTGGTATTTAGCGTGTACTCGGCTTTTACATCAAACAGATCCACCCATACGGATGAAATATTGGTGTCCTGTCGGTAGACGAACTGAACATTACCATCCTCATCCCTGACCACCGGCGCGGTGGCATTTTGAGCATACTGTTGCAACCAGGCATCTGCCTGTTGACGGGTTGCTGATCCCGGAGTTGGGTCATAGCTGCCCTCAGACACGCCAGTCTCCGCCAGGAACTGCTGAAACTGGAAAGCAACGGTATCTTCCTCAGTTAGAGAACGGATACGGTTGGTATATTCGATCTCCTGATAATCCATTGAAAGGCTCAAACCATCCAATGTACCACTGGGCTCCCATGTGAAACCGAAGTTTTTGATCACGGAAGTTTCCGGGCCCAATGCCGGGTTACCAGAGCTGCATTGTGCTCCACCTGTGAGCTGTTGGCCGGTAAAGGGGTCCTGGCCATCAAAAATTTCTCCACAGTTCTCCCCCTGTACAAAGGGTCTGGCCTGGGTCGGTGTCGGAGCCAGGAAACTTTCACCCCAGGAAGTACGAAAAGCCAGGGATGGCAGAGCCTCCCAGCGTAGCTGTACTTTTGGTGTGGTGGTTTCCAGCCCGAAATCAGTAAACTCTTCATGCCTGGCGGCTACAGACAATGCTACTGTTTCTAGCAATGGCACCTGGAACTCAGCGAAAACAGCTCTTGTTTCAGAAAAAAACTGCTCATCTTTCGGTAACGGTGCTCCAATTACGGTGTTGTAATCCCATCCAGCAGCATCAAAAGGGTTGGCATAATTATTCTGTTCCAGATCCCGCCATTGATACCCGATGGCCATTTGTACTGTACCTGCCCAGAGATCAACCACATCACCGGTAGCTACAGTTTCAAAAATATCCAGGTAGTCACGCCCGGTTAACAAATTGGCATCACGTTCGAAAATCCAGTTGGTCAATTCCTCACTGTTGCCCAGCGAAGGATCATAATTTGGGTGGCGTGGGTCTGCACTGCCAAACGGATTCCAGTATTCATTACCGTTAGGGCCACCCTGACCTTCCAGTGACAGCTGTAATTTCCCAAGGTGCACCGAATAGGAATCGTTCATGGTTTTCATTTCCTGTTTGGAGTAATAAGCATACCCCGTCCAGGTATCGCTGATATCATACTCAGCCCCCAACTTCAGCCGGTTCACACTGGTATGGAATTCATATCCCCTGGCACCATCACCCGGATCCAGGTGTTGCGGCAGGTGGGTATAAGAGTGAGCTATGGGTCTCCAGGCATAAGGTGAAACATCAAACCCCCAGGGGTTAGCCGGATGATCAGCCCGGACAATCAATGCTGCCCGGTTATTACCGTTTACCGCAGTGGTCGATGTTGTTCTCAGGTAAGAAACACGATAAGCATTATTCAACGTGGCATTAAACCGAAGCCAGTCGGTTGCATCCCAGGTCAGGCTGTTGTAAGCATTATAGTCTGTGCTTTCTGCCGAGTACGCGAACATACTAGTATATTCAAAACGACAGAAACTGCCGACCGGTGTGCCGGATGGTGTCGGAAATTTACCTTGGCCGTGAGCTGGATAACCTTCATTAAAAGTACCGCAGGCAGGGTCGACCAATAATGACCCTTGCAATTCCCCACCGTGAGGCTTGTAAAGGTTGATTGTTGGGTCCGCTCCCACATTTTGACGCCAGGTGCCAGGATTACCCGATATCGATGACCCATCATCCATCATCCATTCCCGCGGCCGTTCGTACTGCATTAGCGGCGTCTTGGTTCTGGCCTCAAACGCACCGACATAACTGACATCGTTATCAAAGGACTTGCCCCACATGGCTGACAGGTTCATATCTTCCATGGCACCATCCTGGGTGCGTTGGTAGAAGGTTCGAGTTCGGAACCCTTCAAATTCCTTCATGGGAATAATATTCACCACACCAGCAACCGCATCAGAACCATACAGTGCGGAGCCACCGTCCAAAACCAGTTCCAATCGCTCAATCGCAATTTCGGGGACGGATGTTGAAACAGACGCGGCAATAGTTCGGATACCATCAACCAGGGTCAGGGTTGAGTTTTCACCAAGGCCTCGCAAGTTAAAGCTGGCTCCAACTGAATCCTGTGAACCATCCTGTGTGGCGAGAACATTAGATACCACATCGGTATTTTGTGTGTATGTCATATCACGAATGTAATTCGACATACTGGGGGCGCCAGACTCAAACAAGTCTGACTGGCTGACAGTATCGACGGGTGAATTTTGCGCGAACGCGCTATTACGAATGAAAGAGCCAGTTACCACGACTTCTTCAATATCTTCTGACTCGGTTGTTTCTTGTTGTGCATGAACAGCTAAAGGCAGGATTGCTAAACAGGCATTTAGTTGAACCAGACGGCGTAGCAGAGCTCGTTTCGTCAGACGTAAACGATCCATGACCACTCTCCTCTTCTCAGGTGTATCCAGTTAAATATTTATTATTTTGCATCAGTACTGCATACGCTGATGCATCTGATGAACTGGTACTTCCTGCGGCTCAAACCTCGGAGTCGCTCCAATAGTTTTCGACGTCCGATTGTGCGGACGCAAAAACAGTCTAATGAAAAGCGATTGATTTACAAATACTTTTTATCGTTCGAGCGTTCTATTATTGATACCATTCATTTTTGAAACTACTCAACCTTATGAAAACTCAACTCGTCCCTATGAAATGTGATTCAGTTGGCAAGTCAGAACTTTTCATCATGCTGAACCAGCGGTCGACGGTCTTCCTGTCAGCAAAAACTGACGCCCGCAAGGGCCAACAGTCACCACTAGAGTTACAACTTCTTACCCAAAAGGATTCGCACTTTTTTGGTGCACCGAATCGGGGTTATTGTTTCTTATCCATTATCACGCACCTTATGGGTGCCAAATAACAGTAATAGCGACAATTCGCACAATTTATTGCTGGCATGCATATTGCTCAGATATGACTGATCAATAGTTAACTAGCCATACACTACATTGGAACGTTTATGTATCTTGCACTGCTTGTCCCGACGCTTTTTTTCTCTTCCTCCAGTTTCGCCGCCGAGGCTGGTACTGAGTTCACACTCAACCTGGATTTAATCTGGTTAAGTATTTGTACCGGGTTGGTATTGTTCATGCAGGCAGGTTTTACTTTATTTGAGACCGGGCTGACTCGAGCCAAAAACACCATTAATGTGGCTCTGAAAAATATTTGCGACCTCGCAGCATCGGCCCTGGTATTCACCTTGGTCGGTTATGGGCTGATGTTCGGCGACTCCATGGGTGGATTCTGGGGTAGCAGTGCCTTCCTGATGGATGGCGTAACCGAACCAATGGACCTGGCCGTATTTGTATTCCAACTGGTATTTGCCGGAACAGCAGCCACCATCGTTTCGGGCGCAGTCGCTGAACGCATGCATTTTAACGGCTACTTGATCCTGGCAATTGCCATGGTTGCCCTGATATACCCGGTTGCCGGTCACTGGATCTGGAATGGTGATGGCTGGTTGGCACAACGGGGATTCATCGACTTTGCTGGCTCGACTGTAGTTCATAGTGTCGGCGGCTGGGTCGCGCTGGCAGCTGCGATCAGTCTTGGTGCCCGTCTTGGCCGTTTCGATGAAGAGGGTAATCCGATCGAGATCCCAGGTCACTCTCTGGTCATGGCAACGGCAGGTGTCTTTATCCTCTGGTTTGGCTGGATCGGTTTTAATGCTGGCTCTACGCTTGAGGCATCCAGCGCTATCCCTGGGATCATCGTCAACACGGTACTGTCCGCCTCAGCAGGTGGCGTTGCCTGCATGCTGATCAGTGCCTTCCACAATGGCTGTGTCCAGCCTGAAAAGATGCTTAACGGTGTGATTGCCGGCCTGGTCGGCATCACCGCTGGCTGTGCGGTAGTCGAGCCTGCAGGCGCCATCTTTATCGGGTTTTCCAGTGGTATTGTTGTGTACTACAGTGAAAAAATTCTGTTGCTGTGCCGTGTCGATGACCCGGTGGGTGCCGCTGCTGCCCACGGTTTTGCAGGTGCCTGGGGCACCCTTATTCTCGCCTTTGCCGCTCCGGTTGCCAATCTAAGCGCAGAATCCGGGATGGCACAATTTGGTGTCCAGCTCCTCGGTGTATCTGCTGTTGCGGTGTGGAGTCTGGGGTGTGGGTTTCTGCTGTGCCTGTTGCTGAAATCACTGAACATGCTTCGGGTTGACCCGGACGATGAAGATAAAGGCCTCAATGTTGCTGAACATGGAGCCAAGACCGTCTGGCTGGACACACTTAGCACAATGAATGCCATCATCGAAACGGGTGACCTGACCAAGCGTGCGCCTGAAGAGATTGGGACTGAAGCTGGCGAAACTGCCCAGATGTTCAACCGGCTGCTGGATGCTTTCCAGTCCTCATTGCGTGAATTAAGCCATGCCAGCCTGAGGCTCAAAAGCGATGCCACTGTCCTGAAAGGCAATGCCCAGACAGTCAGCGAATCGTCAACACTTGGTATGGCCAACAGCGAAAGTCTGCGGCAGTCTGTGCTTGAGATTGCAGGCGCCATTCGTGAAATTGCTCGACGAGCGGATGAAACAGCATCCGCAGCCACTCAGGTAAGTAGCAATGTCGGTGAGAGCGAAGCCGATCTGTCCAGAGCACTAGCCGAAATTGAGCAGCTCGCTCAAAAGGTGGAGGAAGTAGCCAGTGTCGTCCAGCATTTCGACCAGCACGCCGAGAGTATCAGCCTGGCTGTCGATGCCATCCAGAGCATTGGCGAGCGGACCAACCTGCTGGCATTGAATGCCGCTATCGAAGCGGCTCGTGCCGGAGAGCATGGCCGCGGGTTTGCAGTTGTCGCCCAGGAAGTGCGCGACCTGTCCAGCCAGGCTCAGGTTTCGGCAGGTGAAATATCAAAAGTCGTTGCAATACTGCAACATGATGCCTCCAAAGCCAGCCTGGCAATGAATCAAAACCTCGACCTGGCCCGGCAAAGTGCCAAGCGTGCGGGTGATACCAGACAGTCACTCGGTGAGATCACTGAAGCTGTCAGCGTGATCAATAAGATGAACGCTGAGGTAGCCGTATCCATTCAACAGCAAACACAGGCGACCAATGATGCATCAGATGACGTAGAAGCGCTTTCATCATTGGTTAAGGGACTCAATAGTCGCGCCGATGAAGCAGGCAAAAGCAGCCAGGATGTCAGTGAAATGGCAGCACGACTGGCGAACCTGACCACGCGATATCAGGTGTAATGTCGATATCCACAGATAACAATTAAACCGATACCTGTGCGCAAAGGATGACGCACAGGTGCTTTGCCAGTAAAATCTGGCGGTCTATTGTTATAAGCTGAGCATGCTAATGCTGCCAAGGAAACAGACTCACCTGAAACAAGGTGGGCCGGAGCGACATCAGAGACGACTGGTTTATGTTGTGCTGACGCTGATGACAGGCTATTTTGCCATGATTGGCTCGCTCAATGTCTTCCTGTTCCATGCATACCCTACTGCCGCCCTTGATTACATCGGAGGTATTGGTTCGGGTCTGTTCCTCAGGTATTTCCATCAGAGCCAGAACCTTCGCATCGCCTCTATGGGTGTGGTCGCCATCCTGATCGCTGTGATGCTGGTTTTTGTCCATATTGCTGATGGCCGCGCTTATTCACTGATCTGGATAACATTAGTACCACCTATTACATTTTTCCTGCTGGGCAGACGAATGGGAGCTTGTGTCACCGGTGGGGTGTTTCTTTACATCATTGCTTTTGTCTATCTCCGCCTGCCGCAGTGGCAACCGATTGAAGTCGGGCTAGGTACACTTCTGAATATCATTGAGGTCTTCATAGCCCACCTGCTTCTCTTCCAGCTGTATGAACGTTCCCGCTCTGAAGCTTTTGCAGAGCTGGAGCACTTGTCTGAAACTGACAAATTGACAGGACTGGTCAACCGTAGCCGCCTTGATGTCATCCTGAGTGATGAGTTGTTGCAACATGAACGCAGTGGACGACCACTGGCGCTTATATTGAGTGATGTGGATCATTTTAAACGCATTAATGATGAACACGGACATTTAATCGGCGATGACATTCTCAAGGGCATTGCTGATTTTTTGTTCGCGCAGTGTCGTCAGTCGGACACTTGCGGCAGATGGGGAGGCGAGGAGTTCCTGATCATTTGCCCCGGCACAGCGGTAGATGAAGCCATTATGCTAGTGGAGCGGATACAGCAAGCCTGTCACGCCCAAAAATTTATTAATGACATCCAGGTATCATTAAGTTTTGGCGTAGCCGTTCATACGGCGGGAACTGATGCTGATCAATTGCTGCAAAGAGCGGACTATGCGTTATACGAAGCGAAACGCCAGGGCAGAGACCGTTATGTCATCGCCCAGGATACAAGCTCTGACTAACCGATTACTGCAAATCCAGCTCTTCAATAAGTCTGGCCAATGCCGCTCTGCCTGGTCCGTCCAAAGACAGTAAAGGTTGCGGCAAGCAGGGAGTCTCAACCAGATCAAGTATTTCAGCCGCTGCTGCAATGACGCGCAAACTGCCACCATTTACTGCAAACAGATCCCATAATGGCTGCAATCGGTGACTTAGCCGCTGAGCTTCCTCGACATTTCCAGATAATGCTGCCCGGGTAATGCCCAGCGCCGCTTGCGGAAATAATCCACCAATAACCGAATACCAAATACTGCACCCGGCCAGCAACCCATTAGCGGCCAGGGCATCCCCGCTGACACCCAGTGGGAAGTTTTCTGGTAATTTCTCCTGCAAAGAACCGACATGGCGTTTTACATGATGCAGATCGCCATCTACACCCGGAATCTTGATGGAAGTAATATGAGGCAGTTCTGCTATTTTCTGGTACAGCGTGGGTGTGAACTGAAATTGCGTGGTTCTTGGATTGTCATACACACAAACAGGAACAGAGACATGCTGGCTAACTGCTTTGAACAGAGCGAAGACTTCGTCTTCCGTTAACGGCTGATACGAGACAGGTGCCAATAACAAGGCATCGGCACCAGCGCCCTGAGCCAGCTCGGCGTTCGCCAGTACATCGCGGGCGCGCATCGCACCAATGCCTGCCATAACGGGTGTATCCCCCGACAGGGCAACAGCCAACTCAACGACGCGTACACGCTCAGCTTGAGACAGATACATGTAATTGCCAGTCGAACCCAGCACACCTAATGAATCGACACCCGCTTCAGTCAGTCGAAGAATCAGGCGCTCAAACGACTGCTCATCAATCTCTTCATTTTTCACGGGTGTCAGCGGGAACGCACTCAATCCATGAAACATGTGCAACATTCCTTAAAGTTAATCTGAGTCATAGTCAGGCCAGCGCCATTTCAACTGCCGCTTCTGTGTGTATACGTGCAGTGTCATACAAGGGCACATCGGTATCAGCTGAAGACACCAACATGGCGATTTCTGTGCAGCCCAGGATAACGCCCTGCACACCACGCGCAGCCAATTCATTTATAATGCGCAGAAACCTTTGCCGGGACACATCGGAAACCACCCCCTGGCAAAGTTCATCATAAATCACCCGGTGAATGATGTCCCGGTCAGACGACTCGGGTATCTCAACAGCGATGCCATATTCCGTTTCCAGACGGCCGCGATAAAACGTATCTTCCATGGTGAAACGGGTGCCGAGCAATCCGACCTTGCTCACATCTTGCGCTTGCAGTACCGCTGCCGTTGCATCAGCAATATGCAAAAAAGGGATGGTGATCGCCGCCTCAATCTGATCAGATACTTTATGCATGGTATTAGTGCACAATATCAGAAAGTCAGCGCCGCCCCTTTCAACAGACACCGCTGAGTGGCTGAGTAAGCGACCCGCCTCCTCCCAGCGCCCTTCATGCTGAAGGACTTCAATCTCAGCGAAATCCACGCTGTTCAGTACAATCCTGGCAGAATGCAGGCCACCCAGTCGCGACTTGATAGCCTGGTTAATGTCACGATAATAGTTCGCTGTTGATTCCCAGCTCAGACCACCGATCATGCCGATTGTTTGCATTTTAGCTCCCTGCGTTACGTATTATTTCCATCCAGGTATGTTGCGAGGCTCTCTTTGATAAGATACTGCCAGCCAGCCTCGGCATTCTCCCGACTGAAATCAGGGTTATCCTGGGGAAAGGTCTCCCCTCCGCTGTGCGTCAGGGTTAACTCTGTTCCGTTTTCTGTTTCCTGAAGTTTCCAGCGAACTTCAGAGTCGCCTGGGTATCCGTCGTACTGCCATTGATACACCAGCAGTGCTTGAGGCGTCACTTCTGTCACTTGCCAGCGGTGCGTATACACCTTGCCGTTATGATGCACATCAAAGACAGTTTCGGTACCAACAACGGGAGCAAACCCGGGAATTTGTGCAAAGAACCACTGACGCATGGTTTCGTCATCGGAAATTGCATGCCACACATCGGCGGCATTTGCCTGAAAGATGTGCCTGACAACTATTGGCTCGTTACTCATAAATCACCTCTAACCCAATTTCCAACCCAATTTCCAAATCACACTATTATTCACACCTCGCCATTAAGAGGACGTGTCGTGCCGTTATTTATTCAGGCTGACTAGCTGCTGCGAGCCGCAAGGTAAACGCCACTACCTACCATTAGCGCACCTGACGCATAACGCGGCAATGATGAGGTTTTGATACGCTGAAACCGACCTTTGGAAGCGTGGGCCACCCAGGCATAGGCCAGCATAACACCTCCAACGGCCAGGGTTGTAATAAGGAAGATGACGACGGTATCCAGCCCTGTGAGTGAATGCAGCTCTAAAAAAGCGGGAAAAAAACTGAGGTAGAAAAGAATGGCTTTGAGGTTACCCAATGTCGTAATGAGTCCGGCCATAAAGCTGGCTATGTGGCTATGCGCCTGAACGGCTTTAACGTCTAGTTTCTGGCTGCCACCACGAATCAGCGACACCCCCATCCAGATCAGGTACAGCGCACCAGCATACTTGACCAACAGGAAAAATTCGCCCATGGCACTGGACAAGGCAGCCAGCCCCAGCAGCGCAAATGTGATAAACACGAAATCACCAGCAACAATACCTGCTGTGGTTGACACCCCATGCCTCATACCCGCCGATAAAGTTCTGGCGACCACGGCAAGAATGCCCGGCCCCGGAATTAAGGCCAACACTACCATTGAAGTGAACAGCGCAAACGATGTAGCCAAATCCATACTCAACTCCCGGACTTATGAGTCATTGCCTCCCCCACGCCAATTTCCCCAACCTTTCTCTTATTGCTTCGTACTGGCTCATGAGGCTCATAACTTGAGTTAACCACAAATTGGCCACATAAAAAAAGGGCGTCCCCGTAAGAGGTACGCCCTTTCTTCAAGTCACTCTGAAATTACAGAACGACTATGTTCTCGGCTTGTGGGCCTTTCTGGCCTTGAGTTACTGAGAACTCAACTGACTGGCCTTCGACCAGTGTTTTGAAGCCTGAACCTGTGATTGCGCTGAAGTGTGCAAACACGTCTGGACCGTTTTGCTGCTCAATGAAACCAAAACCTTTAGACTCATTGAACCACTTAACTGTGCCCATTACTTTATCTGACATATTACTAACCTGATATAAATTAAAATGTTTGTCTGCTAACGAGCAGACGAGTCGTGCTGGAAATAAATAGAGACTGGAACTTAAATTCTGCAGGGCGAAGAAAGGAAAACCGATCTGCGCAATGTAGGAAGTAATTTAGTAAACTATCTTTCAAGCTGTCTACGACTGTAAAGGATAGATTTACAGAAGTCTAGTATTTTCTTTAATAAGCAGCCGCTTACCCTGCTTCAACCTTGTGCATCTCCTCCAGCATATAGCCCAGGTCTTCTATTTTCTCATTCAGCAGCACCTGGGCGTCAGTCAGTCCTCTGTTATAAAAGTACGGCCCCACTTCCCGGGCCAGGAACTGAATCAGGAATTCCGCCTCAAAACCCCCGATATCCTGATCCAGTTCCTGCTCAAAGTAGTCTTTGATCTTGCTGACCAGGTGATCAGTCTGCTCACGGGATAGTTCTAGATCAGGCATGTCAGTTCCTGGCTAAATGGCATAGGTATGCATACGTTCTTAATCAATATCCATTGGCAATTTTCGCATGTTATCCATGATACCAGTGGACCATTCCAGCTGATTTTCCTAATACCTCAACGGATCGAAATGAATCACACTGTCTCTGGGCCAGACCATAACAAACATGCAAGGGCAGCAGGTGCTCTTCGCGTGGATGACAGAACCGGGCATGCGGTGCAGCTTCCCAATTTGCCAGCATCTCCCAGCGTGCCTGTTCGCTCATAGCAGGTTCAGAGATGATAGTCTGCAGCCATTGTTCAAAGGCTGCATTTTTTCTGCCGCTCTCTGCTGAGCTTGCCGCAAAAAACTCACGCATGTTATGAAAGGAAAACCCGGAACCAATGACCAGCAGATTATCAACATTCAAAAACTGAAGCGCCTTCCCCATGGCCAAGTGTGATTCAGCATTCATGTTTGCGTTCAGCGATAATTGTACGCAGGGGATATCAGCATCAGGAAACATTATTTTCAACGGCACAAACAGACCGTGATCAAAGCCGCGACTGCCATTCAGTTCATTGGCTATACCAGCCTGATTCAAAGCTTCGGCAACGGCCTTTGCCAACCCGGGCTCTCCTGGAGCCGGATACTTAATGTCATAGGACTCGGGTGGGAATCCATAGTAGTCATATATCAACCCGGGGTTAGCAGCCGAAGTAATCTGAGGAATGTCTGCTTCCCAGTGAGCGCTGATCAGCAAAATAGCTGAGGGACTGCGTAACTTTTCCGGCAAAGCCTGTAAATAGTCAACCAACGCCTGATGCCCTGAGTCCCCCAACAGGGGCAATGGACCACCACCATGGGATAAAAAAACGATTTCCGCTTCGTTATTCATTTCAGTTGCCTTAACAGCAACGCATCCAAGCTAAACCGGCCTGCACCCTGAATCGCTAATGCGGCTGATACAACCAGTAACGTCAGTGCGTATTCGTAGCCATTGTTCGCCATAAACAGGCCATTACCGATATGTGCCGTAAACATCGCAACGGCCATGGTGAATGCCGACATCAGTGCGGCTGGACGGGTTAATATACCCAGTACCAGGGCCAGGCCACCGAAGAATTCTGCGCTCCCGGCCAGTAGGGCCATCAAGTATCCTGGCTCTAATCCCAGGCTCGCCATGAACTGCCCTGTTCCTTCGAGGCCGTACCCACCGAACCAACCAAAAAGCTTCTGTGCACCATGCGCAATGAGAATAATGCCGACTGGTACACGCAGTACGAACGCTGCCCAACCAGCATGTGATTGCAATAAACGAGTGATGAAAGATGTGTTTTTCATGATTTCTATCTCCTATCCTGGATTATAAAGATGTGTTTTTCAATCAGATGATTAGAACCACTAGATCATGAGCACACTTTACTATTCACTAAAACAGAGATTAACATGCCAATTATTGCTTTATAATAAACAATTCATTGATAATAAAAAACCACTTCAGCTTCTATTATAAGATCATGGACAGAATTGAAATTCTTCGAACCTTTATCACCGTCGCGTCAGAAAAGAGCTTCAGCAAAGCCGCAGAACGGCTGGACAAATCCCCCCAATTAGTTAGCAAGTACGTCTCGGCGCTGGAAGATGATGTCGGCGTCAGATTACTGAACCGGACCACAAGACGAATACACCTGACCGAAGCAGGCCTGTATTACCTGGAGAGAGCCAGGCTGTTACTGGACGATTTTGATGAGATGCAAAATGCGGTAGGTGATTACCAGGCAAACCCCAGAGGACGTTTACGCATCAGCGCACCTGTCTCATTTGCGACCGGGCATATGGGGAAGTTAATCAGTGATTTCACGGCCCGGTATCCAGATGTCACTATCGATATTCAGTTAAACGACCGCAAAGTGAATATTGTTGATGAGGGCTTCGACATTGCCATCCGGATCGGGCACCTAAGTGACTCGTCCATGGTTGCCAGGAAGCTGGCACCGATTCGGCTGGTCGCCTGTGCATCACCTGCGTATTTGCAGGAACATGGTTATCCTACTGCAATCAGCGAGCTGTCAGAGCACCGCCTGCTTGGCTATAGTTACATGGAACAAACTGATTCGCTGTGGCGGGCAAATGTCTCGCAAATCGAATCAAATAACGGAGACTTGTTGATTAAGTGCGCGATTGAGGGGCGTGGAATAGCTGTACAACCTACGTTTATCGCAGGCGAGGCAATCGCCTCAGGAAAGCTTGAAGTGATATTGACTGCGTATGAACCGGAGCCTCTAGGCCTTTATGCGGTCTATGCCCATCGGACACTGATGTCCAACAAGATCCGCAGCTTTATTGATTTCATGGTGGATTCCTTCGGAGATAATCCGTATTGGGACCAGTACACCTTATTAAGCTCAGGGTGACTCGAAATCAAGAACTATTGAATATTTGCAGACTTGGCCTGCTTCTTCTGCTGGTACATCAATTGATCCCCCTCTTCCATCAGTTCAGCCAGATTGCTGTGGCGTTCAGGGTCGAATTCCACTATGCCAAAGGACAGCGCAATGTCATAAGGCAGTGACTGATCCAGGCACATGTCCTCAAGCAATGCCCGAAAACGCACCAGCACACGCTCTGCCCCTTCGCGGGTGGTATCTGCCAGCATGGCAGCAAATTCATCTCCCCCCACACGAGCCACAACATCAGACTCGCGGCACAGGGCTCTCATACAGTCAGCGATAATGGACAGTGTCCTGTCGCCTTCTGCATGGCCGTACTTGTCATTGATTTGTTTAAAGTCATTAACGTCGATATAAACCACGCTGACGGGTAATTCTCGCCGGTTACAATGCCGAAGGCACTCATTGCCCTGTATCTTGAAACCGCGGCGGTTGGAAATATTTGTCAGCTCATCCTCATGAGCCAGCTGGGTCAGTTCAATTTCACGTTCCGCCAATGCCGCCAGGTCCTGCAATAATTCAATCTCTGAATCTGTAAAACTTCGTGGAATACTGTCAATCAAGCATAAGGTGCCCAGATTATAGCCATCCAGGGAGCGCAACGGACAACCGGCATAAAAACGGATATGTGGCGCCCCCTGGGTGAGTGGGTTATCACAGAAGCGCTCATCTGTATCGGTATTTTCAATCACCATGACACGGTCATCTAAAATGACATGACCACAGAAGGATATTTCCCGTGACGTTTCCGGGGCGTCCAGACCCACTGAAGATTTAAACCACTGGCGCTCTTCGTCTACCAGGGTAACCAGAGCAATGGGGACGTCAAACAGTCGGCTTGCGATACGGGTCAAACGGTCAAAGCGTTCCTCCGATGCGGTATCCAGCAAGTCCAGAGAACGTAGTTCTTTTAAACGCGCCTGTTCGTCTTTTGGTAACGATGGTGGTATCAAAACACGTTCCCCCTGTGGTTCAAATAGGTCGTTGTAGCTAATTACCGGTGGCCAATTGATCAACCTCATAGACGACCTGGCCACAAAGACAGCTGCCTTGCATGGTATTCCCCTGTTAACGAAATTTTTAAGCCTTAACAGGCTGTTAACCCTTTTAGGGCACTTGAAATGTCATCATGACATCATCGATACGCTGGCTGTCAATACGAAAACGATCAGTTATGGTACCTATCTCGACGAATCCCAGCGATTGCTAAAGTGAATTCCCCAAGCGCCACTCAATCACAAGAACATGAGCAACGCCTGGGGCATTCGATTATGATTCGCTGTGTATCTTATTTTGCATCAAAGCGATCAGCATTCATGACCTTGGTCCAGGCAGCAACAAAGTCGTTAACAAACTTCTCCTTGTTGTCGTCCTGTGCATACACTTCCGCATAGGCTCTAAGAATCGAGTTTGAACCAAACACCAGATCAACGCGCGTAGCAGTCCATTTGAGGTCGTCCGTTTTTCGGTCACGAATCTCGTAGTGATTACTGCCTGCAGGCTGCCAGGTGTTCCTCATATCAGTCAGGTTGACAAAGAAATCATTGCTCAATGCCCCAACTTTATCGGTAAACACACCATGTCTGCTGCCACCATGGTTGGCACCCAGCATGCGCATGCCGCCAACCAGCACGGTCATTTCCGGCGCAGTCAGGCCCAGCAGTTGCGTGCGATCCAGCAGCATCTCTTCAGCCGGCACGGCATAGTCCTTTTTCAGCCAGTTGCGGAAACCATCATGAACTGGCTCCAGGGGCTCAAAGGAATCAACATCCGTCATCTCGGCAGAGGCATCCCCTCTGCCTGGCAAAAATGGCACTTCTACGTCATAGCCTGCCGCTTTCGCTGCCTGTTCCACGCCGACATTGCCCGCCAGGACGATAACATCTGCCAGACTGGCGCCTGCTTCAGCAGCAATCGGCTCCAATGCTTTCAACACCCGGCTCAGGCGCTCTGGCTCATTGCCTTCCCAGTCTTTCTGCGGCGCAAGGCGTATCCGGGCACCATTTGCACCACCACGAAGATCTGAACTGCGGAATGTTCTGGCGCTATCCCATGCTGTAGCCACCATGTCACTAATACTCAGATCAGTGGCGGCAATCTTGTCTTTAACAGCCTGGACATTAAAATCCTTGTTACCTGCTGGCACAGGATCCTGCCAGATCAAATCCTCCTGCGGTGCATCAGGGCCGATATAACGTGCTTTTGGTCCCAGGTCACGGTGTGTCAACTTAAACCAGGCCCGAGCGAACACCTCTGACAGGTAGTCAGGGTCTTTATAAAAGCGCTCCGCGATCTTGCGATACTCCGGATCGACTTTCATGGCCATATCGGCATCAGTCATGATCGGAGTCTGTCGCACCGAGGGGTCTTCTGCATTAACCGGTTTATCTTCTTCCTTGATATCAACCGGCTCCCACTGCCAGGCGCCCGCCGGACTCTTTCTTGACTCCCACTCATGATTGAGCAGCATCTCAAAGTAACCGTTATCCCATTGCGTGGGGTTGCTTGTCCACGCGCCTTCCAGTCCGCTGGTAATAGCGTCAGCGCCAATGCCGCGTTTGGTTTTGTTCAGCCAGCCAAATCCCTGGTCTTCAACCTCACCGGCTTCCGGCTCAGCACCTAACAGGCCAGCATCACCGTTACCGTGACACTTGCCCACCGTGTGGCCACCTGCGGTCAATGCCACCGTTTCTTCATCATCCATCGCCATCCGGGCAAAAGTTTCCCGCACATCATGTGCGGTTTTCTGCGGATCCGGATTACCATCAACGCCTTCCGGGTTAACATAGATCAGACCCATCATCACGGCTGCCAGAGGGTTCTCAAGATCCCGCTCGCCCGAGTAACGGCTGTGCTCATTATCGCTGGTCGCCAGCCACTCTTTCTCTGCGCCCCAGTAGATGTCTTTTTCCGGGTGCCAGATATCTTCGCGACCAAAGGCAAACCCATAGGTATTGAGCCCCATCGACTCATAAGCAATAGTGCCAGCATAGGCAATCAGGTCCGCCCAGCTGAGCTTGTTGCCATATTTTTTCTTGATTGGCCACAGTAGACGACGTGCCTTATCCAGGTTACCGTTGTCCGGCCAGGAGTTCAGTGGTGCAAACCGCAGATTGCCCGTAGCAGCACCACCACGACCATCAGCAATACGATAACTGCCCGCAGAGTGCCAGCTCATGCGAATCATTAAGCCGCCATAGTGTCCCCAGTCAGCGGGCCACCAATCCTGACTGTCTGTCATGAGTGCATGAAGATCTTTTTTCAGGGCATCAAAATCGAGAGTTTTAACCGCTTCCCGATAATTGAAATTCTCACCTAACGGATTCGTCTTCTGATCATGTTGGTGCAATATGTCGAGATTAAGCCCTTTTGGCCACCAGTCAGTATTGGATTTACCTGCTGCCGTAGTGGCGCCATGAACGACGGGGCATTTTCCGCTTGTGCCTGCCTGAGTCATAGCCAAACTCCTATGTCTGGGTGAGTGCATTTCAAGAGATTGTTATTACTATTAAAAACGTGCTCTGTAACCAAGGAATCACAACTTCATCATACGCCGTGTTCAGTTGGAGTCACAATCTTTATTGGACACTAAGTTAAGTCATGACAATTTATAAGTAAATTTTATTATTAAGATGACATCAAGTTAGTAAATCTATAGCAACCACTGTTAAAAACTATATTCTACAGCAAGAGAAAACTGATCCCTGTCGTGAAACTGCCCGAAATCTCCCCTGCCATCACCATAAGGCATGTCCAGCATTGCCCTGAGCGTGACATGACTGCGGACTCGGTAATCCCAGGCAAGCTGAAAAACCCCATCATGATAATCCAGAGAGTGGATCAGCAATAACTCCGCCGTTTGCGTGTGCCCGAACAAATCACCTCGAAGCAGAAACGTGGCACGATCCTGGCGGCGTTCGCGAACCATACCCTGCTGATAATCGGGCAGATAACTGACAAATAACTGTGAACTGATCAACCAGTCCCGCACGCCACTGTAATCAACGCCAAACACGGTGCTGACCTCTGGTGAACGCGACCAGCCCGAGACCGCTTCCATCGAGCCGTTTTGAAAGAACTGCTGTGTGTCATAACCAGCCTCTGCACGAATCGTGAAATCACCAAAGGCATTGGATAAAGAGCCTCCCAGGGTATGGGTTCGGTAGTAAACCGGCTGCAGTGTCACCGAGCCATTAACTTCCTCACGTTCAATGACCGGGCGATCATTGTAGTGGTACAGGTAGTTGAGGCTGACATCCCACCCTGAAAGAAAGGTTGTCAGTTGCACCCCGGTATCGGCATCAGCAATGGCATGGTCGGGTTTGTCCGCTTGCAACCACTGAATACCGGACGGCGGTTGCTGGGTCTGGAAGGCAAAGGTCGCTCCGGGCTTGGGCAGTTGCTCATAGGTGGTATCGGGCAACCAGACAAAGGAAGCCATCCAGTCGCCGATGGGTTGTTCCACATTAACAGCCCAAAGTGCCAGCCGACGCTCATCACGATCAGGCAGAATAAATTCACGCATCGTGACCGGATTGACGATATCCAGCACCTCCAGCCCGATAGCAGCACCCCAGGCAATTGACTGTTTACCGACCCGATAGAACGTATCACCCAGATAGCCGTCTACATAGAACTCAAGTAACTCAGCTTCCGCTTTATCGCTAAATTCATGCCGACGACTCCATGTGCTTCGATAATCACCATCATTGTTGGTGCCCGGTTCAAAACGGTCACGATCTTCATAACGCAACCGCCCTGCTGCGTGCATGTGTGCCCCGCCCGGCAATGCCAGATCCATCTCGGGTGTCAGACTGTGTTCAAACAACCTGAAGTCACCATCCTCCAATCCTTGCGTGGCGCGTACCTGGTATTCACCGCGGAACTCTGCTGCCTGGCCAGGTGCGCTCACACCCAGCCAGAGCAAACTCACGCCCAGCATCCACCTCATCGCAACCCCCGTTCCAGCATTTGACGGTTAAAGGTGCGATCAGGCACTTCGGTTTCATAATCAATATTTTCAAATAACAGCCGGGTTCTGTGATCTGTCTTGTGGTTAATCACGTTGACTTCCGTCACGGTCCAGATGCCATCAATCTGTTCAATATTGCCGTTATGAATAGTTTTCAGGCGATTGCCGTTCACATCCCAGTATTCGCTGTGACGCGACATCTGAATTTGCGGATCAATCGATAGCACAATTCGTGAGTAGCCCAGCTCTCGGGCAACGGTTTCATTGACGGGGATGGCCTCGACTTCAACGACCGCGACACCATCCACTTCTGACTCGCCGAGCAAACTGAAGTTATAATCGTCAATTTCAATTTTGTTCTCTTTCTTGATTTCTTCGTAGGTCAGGTCAGTGCCCAGAAAATAGTCACCGCGATCCGAAGCAGATATGCGCCGGACTTTTCCCAGAGCTGGCAGATAGAGCCACTGATCATCCTCAGCATCAATATCGGGATAATCCCAGGTCAGAAAGCCGGTACCTCTGACATTGCTGGGTTCGGTGTAGAAAATAACGGTACGTTTTTCATCCCCGAAGTATTTCCGGTAGCCCGTTGTTTTCTCGACCCGTGTAATGCCACGCCGATCCGTCAGCTCGAATGTCGCATCTCGTGAGACGTAGGCCCCATCATTGCGGGCATTAACGGCCTCAATGATTTCACGGGCCTCACTGCTGGCATCCTGAGCGGATGCAGTAAAAGGCAATACCGCCGCTAAACTTAAAACCCATAGGGAATGTTTCATATCACTTCTCCTCCACGCGTGGTTGTTGCAGAAATTCGGGCTTAAACACCAAGGCCATGGCTGGCAGCAGTGTCATCGCCGCCAGGAATGCTGAGGCCACCGCGACACCGACCAGGGCACCGAACCTGACCAGCGGGGGCACCGTCGAGGTCATCAACACACTGAAACCCAGGGCAATGGCCAGGAAATTAAAAAGCTGCGCCCGTCCAGTGGACGCATAAAGTGTGACAAGGCGCTCATTCCATGAGCCCTTCACCGCCGAGACTTTCTCTTGCATGCTATGAAGTGTATGTATGGAGAAATCAACACCCAGGCCTATCGCAATGGATGCAAACATGGATGTACTGACACCCAGCCAGATGCCACTAACGCCCATCACAGCATAGACAAACAGCACGGCCATGCTGACCGGGATGGTGGCGAACATACCGGCAACCACTGAGCGAAACAAAAGCGATGCCATGATGAAAACCGCTGCCAGACAAAGCACGATGCTCAACAGGTTTGAGCGAACAATGCCGTTTATCCAGTGGAAATCAACATTCAGATCACCAGTGATTGTGGCACTGGCCCCAGCCACCGGATAGGCGTCTGCCAGATGCTCAGTGACACGTTCAACCAGCACAGCATTATCCTGATAACGGTTGACCGATACGTTGGCACGAATCAGCGCCAGGCGTCGTTCGCCGTCTATCTCCTCTTCAAAATCAGCAGGGTCGCCCGACGCGGAATAAAGCAGGAACAACTGGGCAATCAGGGCTTTATTATCCGGTATGCTGTAATAGGCAGGGTCATCTTCGTTGATCGCCTGATGCATACGTTTGATGTAATCGACAATGGAAGTACTGCCGCCGACATTGGGCAGTTTTTCCAGAAAACGCTGCGTCTGGTCGATCTGACGCAGCACGGCTGGCTCAAACACCCCTTCTACCTGATCAGTTTCGATCATCACGTCCAGGTAGTAGGTACCATCCATCAGTCGATTGATGGTGCGATCAGCAATATGTATGGGTTCTACTTCTCTAAAACTGTCGATTCGCTCTTCGTTTGCGACAACTAACATGGCACCTGCAGATGCACACACTGCGATAATGATGCCAATAATCAGTACAGCAAGTGGCTGATTAACGACAAGGCTGCCGAATCGATCCATTAACCGGGCAGACAGATTATCAGGTGTTGTTTCCTGGGCTGGTGCAGCCCGGAAACTGGGGCTTTGTCTGGGCTTTAGCATACTCAGCAAGGCTGGTAATGTTGTCATCGAGAACAACCAGGCCAGCGCCACCGACCAGGCACCAAACACACCAAAGTAGTAAATCGGTGGCATGGTGGTTGTGAATGCCAGTGCAATGAACCCCGCCATTGTGGTCAGCGTGGTCAGGGTCACTGGCTTCCACATCGCAGACATGGCACGTTCTGTGATGGTACGACCGTCAGCCATCGGGTCCTTCCGAATCTCTTCGTAGTACTGACTGAAGATATGCACTGAATCAGCCACTGCGATACCAATCATGCAGACGATCAGGCCATTGGTGATCACGTAAAAGCTGACACCCAGTGCTGCCATGGTGCCAATCGTGCCGCCGGCAGTCATCAAGACGATGAGGTTGGGCAGCAAAGTCCCGCGCAAGGTGCGAAATGCCAGTAACAGAATGATGGTGATCACGACAGCCGCTAAAGGATTAAGCCGACTGGCATCGTTATCAACATAGGTCGACAGGTAAGCCGCCACAGCTCCCTCCCCGGTCACATGCAAAACATCTCCGGCAGAGACAGGCGCCTCTTCGAGCAGTGTCATGATTTGCTGATAGGTCTCCGTTGCCAGATCAGGGTCAATCAACTCGCCAACCACGACAGTGGCCTTACCATTTCTGGCAACCAAAGCGCCCTGATATAATGGAAAGTTATCAACCCCGTTACGAATACGCTCAACATCCGACTCGTTAATGGGCAGTGTCTCGAAAAAATCGTCGACATCCATCCCTGATGCGGTACCGGTAATGGAAGACTCGGTGCCCAGTGACGTCACCTGATCAGGATCAATATTTTCAATCCGCATCATCTGATCCGTCAGCCAGGCCACCAGGTTCAACGATCCAGTGTTATAGATTCCGTTGTCCCCTTCATTCACCACAGCCACCACAATGGGGTCGGATAAGCCAAAAATGTCTTCCACGCGCTCACGATTGAGCAGTGCAGGATCCTGGGAATCAATAAAGGCATCAGAACTGGTGTCGCGAGTCAGTTTGGGCGCATTCGCCGCCATTGCCCCGAACAACAACAGAGACAATATGAGGGTTGGCCAGCGCCAACGTATCAGTCGTGAAAATACCTTATTACTTTGCATCTCCTTCTCCTTCTGTGTGCGAGCCTGGCTCGCCTGATGCGGATCGTTTAAAACGTCGAGTGTCCAGTCATTTATGTAGTGTATATACACTACATAATTTCATAAAAAGCCCCGACAGCAATGAGCGCCAAATGCAGCACTCGGGCAACGGGGCCTGTTATTGTGTTATCGCAATAATATTGTGCTACCGCACTAACACTCTTACTTTTCAGTCACTGAATGCCACATCCAGCAACCAGTCTTTATTCTCCTGCCAACGCGCTTCGCCAACGCGGCTCTCAAAACGCGCCTGAACATCGCGCCACACCGGTAAGGCCTGCTCCAGCAATGCCTCTCCCTCAGCCGTCAATTCCATCTGCTGTTCACGCCGATACCCCTCTGGACCCAGACGAACCCAGCCTTTGTTCTGCATCAGCTCCAGCGTGCGAACCAGTGAGGTCCGCTCCATGGCAAGCCCTTTGGCCAGTTTTGAGGTAGAACTGGGCTTGAGACCTTTGATACTGGCCAGCACGGTAAACTGCGTGATCTTCAAGCCCAGCGGCTTCAGGGCTTCATCGTAGTCACGTGTCACCCGCCGGGCAGCAGCCCGAGCCCGGTAACAGGCACAATTGCCATAGACTTCTTGTAGCGTTTCTTTATCCATGGCCTGGATACTACATTGTGTATATACACATGTAAACCCCTCAGTGTCATGCATAGCAATATTTTGAGATCATGCTCTGACTAGCGGTACATTAGATTGTGTCACCAGCCTGACTATCACCTGCCGGACTGTAATCTGTCTGGCCCGAGTATCTGCCTGGCCCGAGTAAAAGCGCCCTGGCATCACCTTTAACCCGATAACTGATCACAAACAGGTAGGTCGTCAGGAAAAATGCGCCACCAAGGAAACCACAGAGCCCCAGCAAAATACCTGGCGGTGTAAACTCATGTCGCCAGGCAACCCAGAGCCCGATAACGGCAAGGACACACATAAAGTCGAAATTAAACTGTCCTGGCCAGTTCATGGCGATAAGGTCTCCCATGAAAATACCAAACCAGCCGCCACCATATTCCAGGGTGACGATAACAGCATAGGTCGAAACGGACACCAGAAGTGTCACAAGGAAGAGTCGGAATAACAGCATGTAAAGCCCCTTAACATGTATAACCCTTAAAAAATTATATCTTCTCAGAGCTTTACACAGTTAAGGGGTATTCTGGATCATCCGATCAGGGCCGAATGATGCCGATATTGCCATCAACCATGATTTCGGTGCCTAAAGGCGCTGACAGATCCTGCAGGCGACGCAATATTCGCTGTGCCACGTCATCCGATGCAATCACAGGGATGCCCCGGCGGGCCAGCTTCTGTTCATCGTAGCGTAACTCGATCGGATGCAGACGGACTTCATACAGCCTGCCCTGTCTGAACTCATTAATCGCCACGATACTTTCATACTTGACGGGAATCGCTTCATGCCCGGGAGGCCCTTCGCTTTTACCCGGCGCACCGCGACCGGCCAGGCCAGTCACATCCATTTGCCGGATAAACTCGCCCAGACCATAGTAAATAGGACGATCCTTATAGATTTCGATGCCACGCAGTACATGCACACCTGTGCCCTGAATCACATCAGCACCATGGTCAATCGCCGCTTTGGAAAACACCGGCAGGTAATCGGCAATACTGGGATTGGTATCCAGATGCTCGCCTTCTTCCAGCCCTTCACCACGATAACCGCCTTTGGCATCATGAAAATGATGCGCATGAAAAGCGACCGTGATCAGGTCAGAAATCATCTTGCCCTCTTCCACTGAGGCCATGATGTCACGCATGTCAGTCGGATTTATGTCGAAGGAGTAGTAAGGCTCTTCTACGCCAGGTGTTGCCTTGCGGAAATTTTGTCGGAGAAACTGGATGTGGTCGTCGGTATTCGCGCCACGGGCAAAATGAATCGTCCCGTTGGGGAAAAGGTCACGCAACGTGCCAACGGCCTCCCACTGCGCCTCAGGAACCATAAAGTTACGTGTCACTCTGAGTGGACTCAGGCCGCCGGTTCCCGGCCACTCACCACTCATTGGCGCTGCCTGGGGTGCATGGTCCGACGCGGCCACCATGCCAACTCGCCCGCGGTCACTGCTCACGTACCGGGCCGCACGCGCCGCCCAATACGTTTCACCGTACCCCGCATGTTGAATGCCAGCACGATCCAGGTGCACCGAAGTCTCACGCAAGCCTTCAATGCCAAAGTCATCAGCATGATTATTCGGGCGCGCTACAATATCCACACCCATCTCTTTCAGCCACTGCGCCGCTTCAGGCTCTGCCCGAAATCCCCCCGGTCGTGAACCACGAAACGTGCGTCCATCAATGATATTACCTTCCATGTTACCGGCAACCACATCGGCACCATGCAACAGTTCAATGACCTCAGGGAACCCCGGTGTGCTCATCATCTGATTTAAAGGATAGGCAATGATAATGTCACCGACGACAGCAATCGTGAAGCCGTCATCCACCGTGGTTGCCAGCTCCTCAGCGCTGGCAGTGGGCTGGGCGTGAACGGCACTGAAGGTTAACGCTTGACCTAGGAATAATGCTGCCAGTTTGACGAACGAAACCCGCTTTATCATTGCCCTCTCCTTTTTTCGTATTTTCATACGATGGTAGCAGAGCTGTCTGACAAGCCGGATGCATTTGTCGCGGATTTCTACCGTTTGGTCTATATAAATAAAGTAAAGATAGGGCTTAGAGCAATGTGGCCATCATCAATACATCGCGTAGCTGATCTTTTATATTGGCGGCAGCTACATTCCTACCTTCGTGGCTGAACCCACATGATTCATATAGATGAATAGCATTTTTATTGTGCGCTATCACATTCAGCTCAATGCGCTTTAGCTGTTCATTATGCTCCGCAAAACGCAACATAGTCCGCAACAACAGCCTCCCTATCCCCTTGCCCCTAAAAGGTTTGGCAACAGACATGCCGAAGCCAGCCACATGATTTCGCTGAGAATGCTGATCACCATGTAAATCCAGAACACCAACAAGATGATCCTGGCAATAAGCGAACCACATGCAGGAGTTAGACTGGTTTTCCAGTTCAGTAAGCATGATTTCCAACTTTTCCTGAGTCGGCAGTTTTTGAGAATGATAAATGACATCCAGCGACTCTTCCCACAAATCACGCAAGTACTCTAGAAAAGCAGGAATGTCATTGACCGTTGCCGTTCTTATACTGATATCATTCTCTGTCACGTGGGTGGGTCTCGCCATCAAGGGTTTTTACGTATTTGAGTGTCGTCGGATCCACACCATCCAGGCAGGCAATATTGATCGCGTATAACTTGGGATTAGAACGGCGTTGATGATGTGTGTAAATGCCGCAGCTGGAACAGAAGTAGTGTTTTGCCGTAAAGGTATTGAATTGATAGATGGACAGCGCGTCTTCACCCGACTCAAAATGAATATCTTCCAGCCCCACTGAAGCCACTACCGCACCACGGCGGCGACACATGGAACAGTTACAACGGCGAACATCCACCAACCCATCCGGCAGTGACACTGTGTACTTGACCCGGCCACAATGGCACTGACCTTTGTGGCTGATTTGAACGTCAATGGCGTCAACCATCGGTTTCTGGCTTAAGGTGTACTTAACTGTCATCCTGTCCCCACTTCAAATAACCACGCAGGTTCATAAACAGAAACACCACGTTCGCTGCAATCAGACCCAGTGATCCTGTCAGGATACCAAGCGCCACCCAACAGGAGTTACCACCCATCATGGTAATGAAACCATAGCGCGATTTGTTACCCAGCAGATAAATAGCTGTAAGGGTCAGTACCATGGCTACCCAGTCTACGCCGTAATATTCCGCCAAACTTTATTCCCTTTCCCTTATTCAGTTCCTACTCAAGTTCTGATTCATCCGTTCAAGCTCTAATGACTTGTGCTCAAGGTAATTCATAACTTCCTGTAGTTGGTTGTCTGACAACTCTCTGGCTACCATATCTATAATTTCAGGCATCACCACTTCCATAATGTATTGGTTGCTATAACGAAACATTTCGGGACCGGCTGAATAATGACTCATATCAGGAATCTCCCATGCTTTTCTCACGTAAGCCATGGAGACACGATCCCTGGTAGCGATATCCAGGTTAGGCGTATAGCGGTACATTTCGTCATAAATTGCTGACGCAAAAGCTTGTATTTCTTCTGTTAAACGTAATTCTGTATACGCTTGGTATTGATCGTCAGATAACGTTGCTCTCAAAAATCTGCCGGGCGAAAGTTCACTCGTTAAAGCAATATAATCTTCCCTGGAAATTTCTCCTGCGTGAAATGCAAGTTGCATGTTTTGAAGCTCGAATAAAGACTCTGCTATGGAGTGCATTAAATTCGCAGCAGATTGCGGATCAATATCCATCTCAGCAAAGATGTGTTCATACCTTGATACCACTGATAAATAAACGGCACGAAAATCCTCGCCCATCAATTCGAGCCTGCTATCCAGCGCATTACTGGAGTAAGGGATGACAAGCTCCTGAGCACGACCGAGCTCAACTGTCGGCAATGACGACTTACTGCCAGTACTGCCTTTGCTTGATGAATCTGACATGTTACTGGGAAGTAAGACCTCATTATATTCTCTTGACTGCCCCTGAACCGCCTCGCTCAATATTCTCGCTTCATAATTGACACTTTTTATTTGAACGATTCGCCCCCATATGAACAATATGGAGATAGTGACAACACACAGAAACAGGATTGTAATAGGTCTTTTTGGCTTATTAGACTGGGTCATCGGCACACTCCTAATCAAGCAATGAGTGCAATTCTAATTATGCGCAGAAGCACGCTGAGTCTGATTACGGCCATATGAAATAAAACTTTCTAGCGCGAAAAGTGTATTGCTTCACCTTCAGGGTGGCTCAAGTCGTAGTAATGCCTTACTGTAGTAGTTTCCTGTGCACCAATTTCCATACGCCATAGCAAAACCCCGGCAAGGCCTCCGGCATTATCTTCTGTGGCTTCCGTGGCGCCGCGAGGAATATTCACGTTAATATCGGCATGCTGGGCAACCGGCACCTGATCCAGCAGCTCAACCGAAATTGTATCCGAGTGCCGGTTTGTGACTTCGTAGCGAATACGCTCTTCCTGCAGGTTACTTCTTGAGAAAATGCCTGTATCGCGTGAATTTTGTTGCTCATCAAAGCGTCTGACCTGGATTCTCTGGTCCTGGCCAAATGAAATACGTGTTGTTTCACCAGGCAGTGTTTCCGCAAAACTTCCTCGTCCAATAAATACACCATCCCGGTATGTATAAAGCACCCCGTTAAAAAATGGCTCTTCGCCATCCAGTTCGAACCGTGCTTCTAAATACGCATTCAGGTCATGAACCGGTACAGCTCGTGAAACCAGGTTAACAGGTAGCTCTCGGTTATCTATGGGGATAACCGTAAAAGGCTCTCCAGAAGTGGAAGGTACCGATTGCTGACCGGCCAGCTGATATTGCAGTTGAAAATTTGTATTTCTGATCTCAACTGCAGGGGGACTTTCAGAAACCTGACCAGATGCAGATCTAACCAGGCTACCTGTCACCACCACTTCCTGGATTCCAGATGAAGCCTGGCGGCGTACCTGCCCCAGATTAACAAACTGAGGACTTAAGTGTGGAGCAGCAGAACGATTGCTAAATCTCGCTGTGCTTAATGTAAGATTCACATCATCCCAGTCCTCGCCCGTCGACTGACTAACTTCCGCTTTTCTGGTGAAATCCAGTTGCTTGGCTGACGTATCAAGTCGGGCATCATACATCCAGCGCCAAAACGTATTATCATTATGGTAGCTCAATGTTACCGGGCTTGATGTCTGCGTCTCTGAAACCAGTTCAATCCTGAGATCCGCATAGGTAACACCACGATGAAGTGGTTTTGATAACTCAGCGTTGATTTGATTTTCCTGCTGGCGAAGCTCTTGCAGCTCAATTCTGGCATCTCGAATTCTCTGTCTGGCACTATTGGAGCGAGTCGACATAACCTCCACAAGATTACTCAAAGTTTCACCATCCACTGCAGGAGACAACCCTGATTCCGTTAAGGCCAGGCTTTGCAGTAAATCAAGTTCTGATTCTGCCGTTTCAATTTCATCATTGAGGGTGGAAATTCTGTATTGTATTTCCTGGGACTGAGCAATTAACTCGTCTTCTTCAGGCGTCGTCGTGGATCTTGGCTGCATCTGCAAACCAAGCATCTCTATACTGTTATCCGCAGCCAAAAATTCGAACTGACTCAAGTCTGCAGAGATTGACAACCCTTCAATGACTAACAGGCTTCTGCCAGCTGGAAAGCTCAGAGTGCCGGTTCTGGTGATCCAGGCTGAACCGGGATGGAGTGTCACCGAGGTCACATCCAGGTTAACTCGCTGTTCAGGGGTTTGCGCAGAGGCAGTGGAAGTGAGCAGGCTCAAGAACAATAAGAAACTTACAACAGTGACTGAAAAGAAAAGATCCATTCTTTTAGCACTAATATTAAACCCGGCTACAGCACTCATGCTCTCCCCTCCTACATGATTACTTGATGATAATTGCTATTCTTATAATAAGAGCTTTAACGTTACCGGAGTATTAGCCACCTGGCTAAACCGTTTTCTTTTTCCTCATGAGCAACATCCACATTAAATTGATTACCCATGTCCACCAATCACCATCAGCTCTGCATATTCAGAGACTCTGCTTCTGTGGGTTTGCCCTGCCTTGACCGTGAATGTGTCACCTGAGGTTAGTGTACAGAACCAGACTACGCTTTCGCCTCAAATGCCTCATGATACATAACAGTGCCCTGAGGCGTTTCGCCTCGCAACTGTTTTGCCATGAAATACGCTTTCGGGACGTCAGGCAGAATCAGACCATCAACCCCTTTGTACAATAACGTAAGCGTGTGTTTCCGGGTGTTGGTCGTAACCGATATGCAGGATGCTACAGTCAAGCGTTTGCAATATTTCCCGCACGCCCTCTGTGCCTGGCGTTGAATAGTAGACATCCGGCCCCATAAGATTATTCTGGTGTTCATCCGGTGCGTCAGTACCACCAAAAGAAAAAATCAGAATCCCTGTCGGATTGAGACCATTAACCAGCTTAGCAATAACCTGGGGGTGCTCTTGTAAAGGGATATGCCAGATGCTGTCCCAGGCAGTGATAAAGTCATAGAATCCGGGCAATTCCCACTGACAAATATCAGCACAATAGAACTGCATATCAGGGTGTCGTTGCCTCGCCAGAGAAAGCATCTTTTCAGAGATATCGACCCCATCTACACCGTGAAAGCCTGCATCCAGCAACAAATCAGCAAAGCGTCCAGTGCAGCCACACCCCACATCCAGCGCCGCATGCCGATTGCTGGCAAACTGCAACGCTCTGTGATGCGCTGCGATCCCATTGGTGCGATCAAACTCATCGCTCTGCCACAGGTGCGTGATCTGGTCGTAGGCTTTGCCAATATCGGACGGGTTCATTATGCAACACCGGTCAACGAATCGATTTAGTGGTTATCGATTTAGTGGTTTCAGGTACTGGCCAGTTTCAATCCAACAATACCGGCGCAAATTAATATCAGGCTGATTAATCGCATTGGTGTGGCTGCTTCTCCAAACACAAACATGCCAAATACGGCAGTACCGATAGCACCAATGCCCACCCATACCGCATAAGCCGTACCGACCGGCAGAGTGCGCAATGCCACGCCCAGCAACGTAAAACTGGCTACCAGGGCAGCGATAGTGAACAGCGTTGGCCAAAGCCGAGAAAAACCCTCTGTGTATTTCAGTCCAATCGCCCAGCCAATTTCAAGCAACCCGGCAACAACCAGTATGACCCAACTCATATTGTCCCTCATCAGAACATAACAACTGGGGTCGTCCCCGTGAAAAGTCGAGCGGTGAGGTCGTCCTCACGTCGAATGCGTCAATTTAACAGCCTGTTAAGTCTATCAAACCAGGAAATCTTGACCAATAAAAAAGGCCAACCCCGAAGGGCTGGCCTTTTTTGTATAAACCAGATAATGAGTTAGCGGGAATACCCGCCAATCATTACAGGCCTACGATGTTCTCAGCTTGAGGACCTTTGGCGCCTTGGCCCAAAGTAAACTCAACGCGTTGACCTTCAGTCAGAGTCTTGAAGCCACCACCAGAGATTGCACTGAAATGTGCAAAAACGTCTGGACCTGATGATTGCTCGATGAAGCCAAAACCTTTAGCTTCGTTAAACCACTTTACTGTACCCGTTACTGTATTAGACATAATATATTCCTGTAGATAAAAGATTAGCCCGCTAAGGCTGAAATAGCGAAAAATGAGACTGATATTTAGAAACTACAGGACGAAGTCGTACTAGGAGGCAACGTAATGGAGGTCGTAAACAAGAGACTTACTTTCAAGCCAAGTGCACAATATAGTGATGCTATGCCTGGGTCAAGCATTATTTAACAATTGTTCGAAAATATATTCAACTAGCTAAGTTAGTATCTACCGTTTCTGGGCAACCACCGCGTAAATATGCCAGTCATGTGGTGTACCCTGCGGTGTCAAGCCTGAACGCTTGTGCTCCGTGAACCTAAGCACATGGTATTCCTCAAACAACAACCGGACTTCTTGTTCTGTCAGCACCGTGACTATTTTCCAGAATGTTTGCTCACTCTCTGGTTCCCTGGCCATTGTGTCCTCTGGTCCGAGAAAAGACCCGCAGAAAACACCACCCGGTTGAAGGCTATCATCAACCTTTTGCCAGACCGCTGCAAAAGCTTCAGGGGGACAAAAAAACAGGCTGGCATCTGCTACGACTAACTGGCAAGGCGGGTATTCAAAGTTGATAAAACTGGACTGAGAGAGGTCAACCTGGGGAATATCTGCGAACCGCTGCCTGCAGCGATCGATGGCAGATTTCTCAATATCAAAGGCGTGCACGAAAAAGTCGTTATCCAGAAGATACTGAATGTCGGCGCCCGCGCCGCAGCCGCAATCGACAGCGATTTTTTTATCAATCACTAAAGAAACAGCCAACTTTAAATCAGCTCGGGTTTTCCGCCGAGCTGTCTCGGCATAATAGTGCTGGAGAGCTGACTGAGTTATTTTACTTTTCAAGTGCGATTTCCCGGTGGTGCCATAACCTGAGAATAATAATGCTTTTGCTGTGACATGCGTAACGGACAATGTATTTATCCAGTATCAAGTCTCTGATCGTACCGGGGCTTGGCGCTCTATTTACAGGAATTCCGAGTCTTGGAAACCGTTGTAGCTTCTCAATTCTTGCGACCAACCTTCGTGCTACAACAGGCGCTTTTCGGGGATTATGTTCTTCAATATGCGCTCTCAACCGCATTATGTCTTCGACTGCCAGCCTAGAATATATCAGTTTCAAAAACGTAATCCCGTATGCCTGGCAGGCAGCTAACGCGTATTTCCTGAACTTTCAGGGTTTAGCTCAGCAACAATTGGAACCTGCTTCTCGTCACCCGTTCCCCAGCCAGATAACCAGTCGTGAACGACATCACCGGACACGACATCACCACGAGCTACAGCCTCCATCGCCTCAAGTGTTTCCTGCCACCGACTCTCTTCAAGCATCTGTCTCTGCATATATTCAGAGAGTGCCTTGTTAATTATCCATCCCTTACTTCTATCAAGCTTGTGGGATAAAGCCTCAAGAGCTTGTTCTGTATCTGACGGTAAACGCACAGTTGTCACGGCCATAACTGCTCACCTCATCATTTGTAATACAATGTATTACAACACTATTAATCAGCTTGGGCAAACTGCCTTTGATTTATAGCAGCAAAGATTGACTTTTGCTGCCATATCCGAAGGCAGCCACTTTATCAGCAAGATACATATTGTTTTCTGGAGTTATTAAGCTATGCTGGAATGTTCTGGTCTGAAAATTTCACAGACACAAAACCTACCAATACCCGGTTTCGTCACTTATCCCGGATAGCTGACTTAGTCACAATTGAGGATATCCTGATGACAGAACCCCGGCTTTGCTACCAGACCATCGAGTTTGGCGATATCGACATTCACGTTTGCACACTTCGCGACAAGCAGGAATTCCACGACCCGGATGGTGTTGCTGAAGATCTGGGCATCAGTTCTGCCACCTGGCCATTATTCGGCGTTATCTGGCCATCCAGCCTGGTATTGGCTCACTATATCCAGGATCGTGGCGTCGGTTCAAAGCGAGTACTGGAGGTGGGCTGTGGCATGGCATTGACCAGCCTGCTGTTGAACAAGCAAGGTGCCGATATCTCTGCAACTGACTATCACCCCGAAGTCCAGGCTTACATGGTGCGTAACACCTTGCTTAATAACAACCCCGACATCGCGTTCGAACGCGTCGATTGGGCAGACACAACAGATCAGTTAGGCAAATTCGACATGATCATTGGCAGCGACCTGCTTTATGAAGACGAGCACACTGCCCTGCTGTCGGATTTTATCCTGCGCCACGCCAACGATCACTGCGAGGTGATCATCGTTGATCCGGGCCGGGGTCGAAAAAACAAACTCGGCAAACGTTTAGCCGAGGCAGGCTTTTCATATACACAGATCAAGCCCGCCAGTACCGACTTTCTCGAGCAGCCCTTTAAGGGCTATATCCTGCAGTTTGTTCGTGAAAGCAACCCCGCCTAGTACTGGGCAATAACAGTTAATACGGCGGCGGGATTCCCTTATCTCATCGATTCTTGAGTCGAAAAGCCATAATGTATCCGCCCTGGGGATCATCTTCCGGTTCACCAGAGACGCCTACCGTATAGTTCTGGCCGACGCCCGGTAATGTCACCACAACAGTTTGCTGGTGACTTTCCGGGCTGACATAGGTCATTGGTGTTGCCTGAGCAGACTGAGGCAAGGCATGCTTCCAGAGTTCCTTGCCGGTATGAATATCAAACGCACGGAATCGTCGATCCAGCGTCCCGGCAAAAAACACAAGGCCTCCCTTGGTGACCATCGTGCCACCTGACACAGGTGTACCAATCTCCATGGGCAAGCCAATTTTGGTACCTAAAGGGCCCAGGTCATTGGTCGTGCCAATGGGCCGTTTCCAGAGCAGATCCTGAGTTTGTAAGTCAATCGCCGTCAACACACCAAACGGCGGTTCACTGCAAGGGATGCCCAGTGGCGAAACAAACGTCACGGTACTTGCACCATACGGCGTTCCCAGCTGAGGCGATGCGGGCACACCGGCATCCACCTCTTCCCTGGGCACCAAACGCAGGTGATTGGGCAATGTCATCGCACTGCCAACCATGATCTGCTGCTCTTCATCTATCGCCAGGCTGCCCCAGTTGTAACCACCCGAATTGCCCGGATGTTGGAAGATTCCGTTTGTATTGGGAGGCGTGAAATGTCCCTCGTAGTCGAGGTTATTAAAACTGATACGGCACCACATATGATCAAAGGGAGTAATGCCCCACATATCACGTTCGGTGTAATCTTTGGCAATTGTGTTAGGCAAGGCTGAATATGGCTGAGTCGGCGTTACCCAGTCCTCCGGTACAACGCCCTCCTGCGGCGTGGCACGTTCCTCTACTGCAGCAATAGGCTCTCCAGTCTCCCGGTTGAGCATAAACACTTCACCACGTTTGGTGGCCTGCAAAACGGCAGGAACCAGGTTGCCATTTTCATCCGCAACATCGACCAGTGCAGGTTGAGATGGCGCATCATAGTCCCAGATATCATGGTGTACCGTCTGGAATGACCACACCACCTCGCCGGTTTCACCATTGAGTGCAACCACCGAGGATGAATAATCCTCCGACAAGGGGTTTCGCTGGCCACCAAAATAATCAGGCGTTTCGTTCCCTGTCGGTGCAAACACCATGCCCCGTTCTTCATCCACGCTGAACAGGCTCCAGACGTTGGGTGTACCGCGCGTATAGATCTCACCGTTTTGCGGTTCACCTTGCTCACCAGGTCGGCCCAGATCCCAGGCCCAGGAAAATTCACCGGTAATGGCATCAAATGCACGTACCACACCGGAAGGTTCGTTCACTTCGCGATTATCCAGTACCCAGCCACCGAGCACCGCATTGCCCCTGACGATGGCAGGCGCTGAAGTCACCATGTAATACAATAACGGCACATCGCCCATGTCCTTGGTCAGGTCAACCGACCCTCCATCACCAAAGGACTGACACTGCTGCCCGGTATTGGCATCCACCGCCAACAGGCGCGCATCAACTGTTCCCATCAGAATACGTTCGGCACACTCGCCGCTGTAATCTTCCGGGGCTTCATAGTACGAAACCGAGCGACAGGTTGAGGTAAAATAAGAGGCAATGCCCAGCAAATCTTCGCTGACCTCGGCATCAAAGCGCCACATTTCCTCACCACTTTCCGCGTTCAGCGCGATAATCACGTTGCCAGCGGCACAGGCATACAGTTTGTCGTTTACCTGGATCGGCGTGTTCTTGAAGGTTTCACCAACCTGGGTGCGGTAAACCCAGGCCAGTTCCAGTTCATCCACGTTGTCACGATTAATCTGTTCCGAAGGGGAGTAACGCGTGCCTTTGCGCGAGTTTCCATAAGCCGTCCAGTTGGTATCGCTGTCAGTATTGTGAACATCATGTCGATCACGAGAAGCAAACTCATCCGGGCTAACGGAGAGACTGTTCATAAAACTGATATAGGCCACCAGCGTGACAACTAAAATCGCTCCGATACTGATGCCAATGGGCGATTCAACTGCTGTCGGTACCCGCTCCGGATAGAGCTGGCGGCGCAAGGCCGGTATCAGCATGATCATGGCCAGCAATGTCAAAAGTGATAAACGTGGCACAAAGGCCCAGAAATCCAGACCACTTTCGTACAGTGTCCATAACAGAGTCAGTCCCAGCAGGACAGCAAGCAAGGTCAACCCGGAAGTCTGTTTCTGAAACAGTTTTCCAGCAATGACAATCAGCAGCAAGCCGGCTCCCAGGTAATACAGTGAACCCCCTTGCATCATGAGGAAAAAACCCGGCAGCGTATAAGCAAGACCGGTCAGTGCAAGCAGAATGGCGTAAGCTTTAAGCATTGTCGTACTCATCGTTAAGACACCTTCTATTTCTTCTTGTTGTTTGTTTCTGTAAATAACGCTGTAGCTGCTGCGTTTAGCTTATCTTCCTGTACGGCATCAATGATACAAAAATGGCAATCAGGATCATTACCATCAGCCCCAGTACAGAATTGATCGGGGGCTGAGATTCTTGCACCTGCAACATGGCATATAGGGAAGCCAGACAATATGCCAGCAATAACATGGGCACTGCATATCGTGCCCATCGTTCCCCCTGGCGGAAAGGAAAGCATAACAACGTCATCAGGCAAAGGCAGTAAACCAGCATGACGCTACCCGCGAAAGCATTCAAAAAATGGATTAACTGTTGATACGGAGGAGAGATATCTTGCCAGGGCAGTTCGAGTATGCGCAGTTGATAGGGCTGAAAGCCACTTACCATTAGCTCAACACCTCGCAATGTCAGCATGGCAGTCACGATTAGATAGAAACCGAATGCAATTTTATGCCATTTACTCAAAATCGAACCTCATGGCGTCTCGTAGCTAACTATAAGCCGAGCAGTCGCTCGCCTAAGCCAGTTGAGGATAGCACGCTTTTTACTCGTTGTTCAGTACCTATGGATGCTTTGCGATAGCGTTGCTTTGCGACGTTTATCACGTATCAAGCGTTCAACCCATTAGACAGAATTGGCATTAAGGGGTAACGTGGGCTTTCCAAGTAAGGTACCCCAGCAAGAATATACAGAGGGAGTTAATAATGAAAAGAAGATCGCTGTTTGGATTGGTGCTCGTGGCGTTTGTTTTCGCCATGCCCGGGCGCCTGATGGCTCAACCGGATATTGAACCGGCCGAGCCCTACAAAGTTGGCACATTTGCCATCGGTTATGAACAATTTGTCGGCCTGGTCATGCGTGACGATTCCACCATTGTGGATCTGGTAGAAGCCAACAAAGCCATGGAGCTGATGCCACAATATTCTCCCGTCGATATGCCTGATGACATGTTAGGCCTGATTGAAGGGTACGAATATGGTCTGAAATACCGTGTTTATGAAATCGTTAACTGGATGGTCGAAGAAGGCCAGTTGAGCGGCAGTGACCGCCCTTCCTACGTTCATCAGGTAGGCGATGTCGATATTCGTGCACCGATCCAGTATCCCAGCAAAATCATGAATGCCGCTGTGAATTTCTATACGCACGCCTGTGAAGGCTGCACGGAAGAAGAACTGGCCGAACGTACACGCCAGCGTCAGGAAAACCGCGGTGTTCCTTACCTCTTCCTGAAACCAACTCGCGGCGCGATTATTGGTGACGGAGATGATGTCATCATGCCTTATGGCCGTGATGAGATTGAATACGAAGTGGAAATGGCCATTGTCTTTGGTCGTTCCGGCAAATACGTCTCTGCTGCTCGCGCCTATGACCACGTATTCGGTTACATGGTCGCCATGGACATCTCTGACCGCGGTGGCCGCCCACCGGGTGGTTTCAGTTCAGGCCTGGACTGGTTTGTCGGTAAAGGCCACGATACTTTCGCACCTCATGGCCCCTGGATCGTGCCAAAAGAGTTCTATGGCGACCCCATGGAACGCTTGCACCAGATCACGGTTGTTGATGGTGTGACCGTTCAGGAAGCGCACGCTGGCGATATGATTCACAACATTCCGGAATTGATCGAATACGCGTCTTCGCTGATCACGATCTTCCCGGGTGATGTACTGCAAAGTGGTACGTCTGGTGGTACAGGTTCTGGTCGTGTTGAACGCGCCACCGGTTCCGGTTATCTGATTGATGGTGAGACCATCAGCGCCACCATTCAAGGGATTGGCACACTAACCCACCGCGTGGTTCGTGAACAGAGCGTGCCCGATGACCTGTCAGGTTCGCAACTGCCACCGACCAGCAGCTATCGCGATTAAGATTAGTATTATCGTTTAATATTGAAAAGCCCCGGTTAATCTTGGCCGGGGCTTTTTACTGTCAGATGTAAAACCTATATCAGGAAAGTTAATCGACTGACGTATTCAGAACTTGCAAACATCACCGGCAACCACACCGCCGATGCCAGCATGACCGAACTGGCCAACAAAATCACCACACTGGAAAATGTTGCATGGCCAAGATAAACACCCGGCTTGAACATATACAGCTCTGACACCAGTCGCGCGGAAGCCAGTAAATGTTCACAAAATGCCTGAATTTTAATCCGTAGGGTAGAAAAAAGGGGTTTGCAGTACAGGAGGCACAGTGCAATTAACGCCTCCAGCCCCACCAGGTCAGCAACAAAAATAAACTCGAGTGTAAACGGCACTGCAAAAGGTGCAATAACGAGTAACGCCAGGATGATCAACGCTTTGATGACCGTGCTGGTTCTGAATTGTCGTTTTAATTTCACAAGCACCATCCCTAAGGTCGATATCAGCGATAAGCAAATGTCAGCTTAACGATCATTCAAAGCATCTTCAACAGCCTTATACGCCCCCAAAAAAGTCAAAGCTCGGACATAATCGCCCCACCCATCTCATCCTGTGACATCAGCGAATGAAATTGCTGATAGTTCAATCCACCTTTCTTTTCCTTGTCGAGCATGACAAAAGGGAATGCCAGTTGCTGCCGGGAGTCTTGTGGCATTTCATTCAGTGACAGAATGCCATCGACATTGCGATCCAGAAAACCCATGGCAATGTGGGTCAGGTAGTCCAAAGTATTGACATCGGTATCGCCTTCCTGGCGTTCCTGATAGCGGAAAGACACCCCGCCATACAGCATCTCTTCCCAGCTTTGTTCACCCCAGTCTACCGTGGCAGAAGGGTCCGGGTTACTGACATTATTGCTGGAATTGTCAAATACCGTCCGGTGAATGATCATGGTGCCAGCCGGCACCGCTTTGGGTTCTTCAAACTGAAAGTAACGCTGCCAGTTAAAGTCGTAATTGGGCACGTTGAGCACCAGTTCCTCACTGCCATCCGGGTAGCTCAAAGTGAAGCTGGAGCTTTTGCCACGATAATGCGCGTGCGGGAACAAGGCATAAATCACTGCATCGCGTTGCAGCTCGATATAAGCTACTTCCTCATGCGCCGCCTCGCCGGGCGGGATACGAATGGCCGGGTTGACGATGGAGTAATGCTGCAGCACATGCTCCGGTTCTTCATCAGCAAAATACAATCCGATACGTGTCTGATCGCGCGTTTCGCGGCCATAGGTGGTGTAGTGCATCTGGGTAAAAAACGCCATGTCAGGGCGAACATACAGTCCGTTACCTTCTGGGTAGATGTAAGTATCGTTGCCCGGCACAAAGGTCATCAACTGCGGCCGGAACAAGGCATCTTCCTCATCCTCGTTTACTGAACCTGCTGTGGCTTCACCAACAGTAGCAATCGCATGGTGGACAGCCTTGTGATCCCCCGGGATGATTTGCACAGCCTTGACCCATACGGCCTCTTCCAGCGGGTTTTCCACAATAAAGTTCTGATAATCCAGCACCCCGGTGGCGGGCAGATCAAATGACGGCAGATCAATCACCAGATCAGGCTCACCCAGCGACCAGGCACTTTCCTGTGCAGTCACCTCCAGCAAAGGATCCGGCCCATTGCCGCGCGGTGCACCGGCATCAATCCAGTTAACCAGGGTGCGTTGCTGCTCAATACTCAGGCTGATGTCATGATTAAACTCACCCACTGCAGGATCGGCATGCCAGGGCGGCATACGCTTGGTCAAGATGGTCTCGCGGATCATCGGTGAGAACCCCTGTACCATCGCGTGGCTGGTCATGGCCCAGGGACCAATACCACCAGGGCGGTGACAGTCGGCGCACTTTTCCACCAGCATGGGCGCGATAGTGTCAGTATAAGAGATATTCTCCAATTCAGGTGCATCAGCGCTGACTAATGCCAGTTTTTCAGTGTTGAAGGATTCGGGCATTTCGCGTGATGCTACGCTGATCGTTTCACCCGCCTGATGCTGCGCCAGCACCTTGGCGACCAGGTTCTCACTCTCGCCTGGCTGCTCGGCAACCGGCCCGCGATACAGTATCTGCCAGCGCTGCGTTTCCACCACCAGCACCTCTCCGGCATAATCAAAACCCAGTGTCTCGCTGACCAGCCGTGAGGCATCATCCAGTACGGTGAGATTACCCAGACCCTGCGTTTCCATATCCTGGCGAACCATCTCCCGGTTCTCTGTGTCCACCGCATTGATCAGGAAAACTTCAAGACCGGGATACATTGCCTGGGTTTCTGCCAGAATCCGGGCAGATTCAGCCACCAGGTCTGATTTCGTGCTATGCGCCATGAGAACGACCGCTGGAGCATCCGCATGATAATGCAGCTCGGTTGCCTTGCCGTGCTGGTCAATCAAGGTAAAGTTGGCTGCCCGCTCATTGGCTGAAACGACAGCGCTGGCAACCAGCCCCAGCACGCTAAACATGATGACCGATAATCTCAAAAAAACACGCATCGACTTCCCTCACCTATCAATAATTAGCAGATTCATGCGATTCCAAATAGCATCACAAACTGCATGATGCTGTGCATAGTGCTGATTGTAATAAGGTCGATGTTTTGCCTGCTGCCTGATTTCTGAATATCCACAAAATTTATCTATCCGTCAGATGCTGAATATCCAACTGATTTTCAATCAGTTACACTGATCATTAAGCAACAGTGAGAAATCAGTCAGGATATTTTTCCCTCGCAATCATGAATACAGCCAATATCATCATTTCTGCCATGGCGATATCCCAGTTCATTTTTCTGGCGATACACTTTGGTCTGCAATACCGAAACCAGATTGGACGTCTGGTCGCTGCGTTCTGTATTTGTTCGATCGCGTACCTCGTTCACGATAGCCTGAGCCACGGCAATTCGATATGGGTCCACCTCACGTTAGAAGTGCTCTCAGCGCTGGCTCCATTTCTGTTGTGGCTGGTGGCCTATCTACTGTTCGTTGATGATCGCCGGACGCCAGTCATCGCAATCCTGTCGATCACTCTCTGTCTGGTACTGGAAGTCGCGGGTGAGCTGAGTTTCAGCATTATTTCATGGCAACAACCCAGCCATCTGTATGACAGGCTGGTCAGTTTACTGCCACAGATGATTCTGCTGGTTTTTTCATTACACGCGATTGGGCTGGTCGCCAGGGGTTACAAGGCTGACTTACTGGAGGAACGTCGGAAATTTCGTGTCGCTTTCATTGCGGGGCTAAGCGTGGTGATTGCCATTATTGTCAGTGGCAACATGCTGGACAACATACTCTCAGATGGGCTGCCAGGCAGCGGCGACCTGTATGACATCCTGGTTTCCATTTGCCTGTTCAGCGTCATTCTGTTTTTCAACCTGCTATCGATTCAGGCTTCCAAAGGCGCCAACCAACTGCTGGCCCTCAAACCTGCCACTTCCAGTTCTCAGGATACGGTCGATCAAGCGCCGGAGCGCAGAGATCAGGATGCTCGATACGTTGCCATGATTGAAAAGGCCATGTCTGAAGAGAAGTTATACGAAGAGCCCGGTCTGACATTGGCAGATCTGGCTCGTCATGTCGGTATCATGGAGTACAAAGCCAGGCGCATCATTAATCAATCCATGCAGTACAAAAATTTCAATCAGTTTCTGAACAGCTACCGGATCAACGCCGCCTGTGAGCTGATTAAAACGACACATCACCCCGTGTCACGTATTGCCATGGATGTGGGTTATTCTTCATTGTCGGTATTTAACAGGGCTTTCAAAGACTTGATGAAACAGACACCATCTGAATACCGGAAAGCTCATCAGTAAGTCAGCTTATCCGTCTCGCTCCACTGCAGCCAGCAATGAGCAGTAACAGCATGAGTGCCCTGTGCCTTACTGCAACACTTCTGGCAAGGTCACTACATTAAACTTACCAGACTCTTCAGCCAGTTGATTCAATAAATAGGCATGCCCTATTCCGTAGAAAACCACAATTCGTGCATCAGGTTCAGGCGATACCGACAGTATATTGTTAAGGATCTTGAGATTACGAGCGTACCAGGAGCCCACCCAATTGGCACCCGGGTGGAAGCCATCTGCCCTGACCTGCGCAATATCAAAGTACACTTGGTGAAACTCTGCCAAGATGCGCGGCGAATTAATATTAATTAACCACTCAGTGATAGTCTGCTCTGACATATCATTGACGTTTTGCTTATCGGCAGGATTAGTAATACGATCTAACGCATCCTGCATGCCATGCGCCTGAGCAAAAGACGGCCAGTCATAATTGCTGATATCACCCGGCGGGTTGTTGTTCCAGTCAACCCCATAGATCTTATCTAGTTCAGCTCTTTTACCCAGTCGATAACCGAGTTGATGCTGTTCTCCCCGACGCAACGCTAGATTGTCATTCAGATAACGGCGGTAGGCTTCATCGATCTGTTCCTGGGCTGTCGCGGGAAACTCCACAGCAATATGCGTAGGTGCATATTCTGACTCGAGCATTGCAACAAATTCAGTCATCTGCTGCTGCCTCTGTGACGTCATGATATCTTCTACTTCAAAGTTGATCTCATCGCGGCCCGGCGAGTCAAAATGGACAGTACCAATGATAAGCAATGTTGGCAAAGGTGAAGTATCATCAGCTTGACTAAACGGCGAAATGATCGCTATTAGCAACATAAAACCAGCTAATACCTGAAGTGTAAGACGGCCTCGAACGCGTTTAATCGTCTCTATTATCATCGCTCCTCCTGACCACACTGCATCTCCGTGGCCTCATACCCCCAAGTGACCGTCGCTACCCCCTGATGTTCCCAGTAGGATTCATTTCTGCCCTGATAACGCGTGCCACTGGCACTGGACTGGAGGTACATCAATGAATGACTGTCGTTGTACTCAGCAATCATTGTCGGTGTTTCGCTTGCAAAGAATGTCACCACAAGCTCACTGGCTGGACTGGTATTGCAGGTCATGCTAAGCGGCCCGATTTTGTTGACCAATTGATAGGTGGCCTGAAGTCCTGCAATGCGTCGATTGTATTCGCTTTCGACACAAGAGCGCCTGTCTGTGTCTTGCCAGCATGCGTCACGACCTTTAATCCAGCCCCTCTGCTCAGCCCTTAACATAGCAGTTTCATCAACTGGAGTTTGAGCTATTGCGGCCGCGAAAACACTGGCCAGTTGACGATCCAGGGCTGACAACTCCGTATCAATGCAGATCAGGGCTTCGATGGTTCCCGGCGTGACTTCACTGCACGCAAAGGAAGGTCCCGTAGCAGACGCTTGCGATGAACTTGCTAGCGAAGCGTTCGCAATGAAGGCTGACGGCGGCGGTTCGACTAATGTTTGAATGTACTGGCACCACGCTGGCGTATCACGTTCAGGAACATCAGCATTACCTCTGACACCAAGCCGAAATTCAACCACTGACTTCCATTCATCAGACCCCGTATCAGGTCCATGGCCTTGCCCGTCGCCTGTTTGAACCGCTGCGTTTATCGAGTCATACCAGGCCGCCGTACATAGTTGTGGAGAAGCGGCAATGCCCGGCGTACCAGACACTTCCTGATTGCCCTGTGAGCAAGCAAAAAGAGTCAACGACAATGCCATTGCAGAAAGAAATAATTTGATGTGTCTCATTAAATCACCATGTTAAACCACTGTTGATTTCTTAAATAACCAATAAGCTCATCCCGAAACCGGACAGCACGAACTGACAGCGTTCGCTGATTCGGCCAAAGCAGACAGATTTCGCGTGGCACTCCGCTCCAGGATGGTAAAACACGTCTTAATTCTCCGTTTTCCAACTCCGCATGAACCATACTCAGAGGCAATAACGCTATGCCTGCTCCAGCTTTTACCAGGTTCAAGGAGACATTCATGTCATTGCTGATATGGTTATGCTTTTTATGACACCGATAGGTTTCATTGCCTTTTATTAAATGCCAGTCGCTAAACAGTTGAGCCGCAATACTTGGCAATGCCTCCAGATCATTAAGATCTTCAGGTTCCAGTTCCCGGGCATTGGCTGCTGCAACCAGCACCGGCGTGATCGTTCCGATTTTCTTTTGAATTAATGATGAGTTCTGTTGCGGCCCCGACCGAATGGCAATATCCACCTGATGAGAAATAACGTCATCAGAAGGATCTCCCAGAATAACATTCAGGGAAATTCCGCTGTTATTGGCAATAAATGATTTCCAGAAAGCATCAAGCGGCCCACTGCCAATATTTGTGGGAGCCATGACTCTCAGCTCACCTTCCAGGCTATTGAGGGAGTCCTCCAGGTTGGAAAGTCGCAGACCCAGTTCGTGGATATAACCTGCTGACTCATCATAATAAGCTATTCCTGCGGGCGTTAGCGTCAGACCTTTGTTGGACCGGTGAAACAATTCACAACCCAGTTTCTGCTCCAGCTCATGAACTCGCCTCGACACAGTCGCCAGCGTCATACCCAGGTGCTCTGCGGCTTTACTCAGGCTCTGTTGCTCAGCAGCAACGACAAATATTCTTAAATTATCCAGCATAGCCTTTCATATTTGCAATTGATAGTAACAATATTGCATATATACAGTCTTTTTGAAAGGCAATAAGGTGTGTCTCGACAACAGAGAAACACAGGAGAAATGAAAAATGAAACACAGGTTTATTTTTGCCGTCTTGATGTCATGGGTGCTGACCTTTTTTATGTCTGCATGGGTGACATTCATCAACATTGGCCTGGTTGCTGACTTTACAGACTACTGGCTACCTGCCTGGCTGCTGGCCTGGCCAGCAGCAGGAGTTGTGTCGTTTACTTGTGGGCCCACGGTCCAGCAATTGTCGCTCAAAATCACCAGAAAACTTTAAACCTTGAGCACTGCGGGATTGTATAAACCCTGCTTTCTCCAACCACTTTTCAAAGGCAACATAACTTTCTGCAAGCGCATCATAGGGACCAAAATGGACACCGTTGACCACAGTGCCGCCTTCCAGAAAGCCACTTTGCATGTCATCCATGATTAAGTTTGGTGTATGTTCGTATCGCTAAAAGTTACTGACCCAATTGCTCCAGCGCAGTATAGATCTCTTCTTGTAGCATTCCTGGACGGAACAGCCCGATCGCAATATCGCCAGAAAGGGCGTTTGTTTGCAAATATCGCCCATCATGCTTTCGGGCAGCAAATCCTGCCCGAATTTCTGGCGATGTTTCACTTGGTCTCTCTATAATGTTCAAGAAGAAGTAGAAATTCCCATATATGACAACGCCTAAAAGTCTAATGTCTGTAAAGTTTTCAAACGCAGAGAGTTCCCGTTCACGAGCCTCTTCATTTCTAGCATATAGGGTTTCCTTCTCTCTGTAGAAGTTGTCGTCCATATAGCCACGCAAATCAGCCAAAGAAGACGCATTTTTTCTCGCTAAAAAGAACTCTCGAGTAAACATTTCCTCCTCAGAGAGTTCCCTGTCTGGATCATCCTCCAGCAACCAAGAGCTAGATAGATTTAATTGGACAGAAAACTCAAACGTGACAGGGTTTTGATTAGTTGAGGAATTCCCCGAGTTAGTTGACGGAGTAACATTCGAAGTTGCTGGAAAGAATGTCAGTTTCGCTCTGTATACTGACCCGGTCTCCCCTAACTTGCTCATCTCCAAATCAATCTCTTGGGAAATTGATACTGATGTTACTGCACTGGCCAGAATAAACACGGCAATTTTTAAAAGCGGTGGCTTACTGAAATTCATAATCATCCCATTCCACGCCGGTCGAAAAGGCTAGCGTGCTAACGCTTTAGCGACCAGATAATGCGGTCCAACGTTTTCGATGACAAACTCCTCAGACAATTCCTGGTAGCCCTGTTTTGTATAGAACCCAATCGCTACCGAGCGGGCATTGGCCCATACCCGATCACAACCACAGGATTGCAGGTAGCTCTCCGCTGCATTAAGCAGTAAAACGCCTATACCCTGACCGCGAGCACTTGTGTCTATGGCCATGGCCCTTAGCTGATAGGGATTATGGGCAGAGATGGATGCGTTGCCCTGCTGATAGACGGAAACGATACCCACGATCTGGTCTTGGTGATTTAGCGCGCCAAAATGCCGGGTCTGCGGAGCATCGTCGCCGTCAAAATGACAGGTGGATATCGGTTTGCCCGGGCGAAGTACTTTACTTCTCAGGTTGAGGGTATCGGCCGAGGGTATCTGCTCAATCTTCATAGTCAGCTTTTATCTCCTGAATCCACTCCAAAGCCTTCCGTTCATGATCCTTGATGAACGAATCTTTACCATCAATATAAGCATCCATATCATTCGGGTGTTGTGCCACTAATCGTTCCTTCAGCTTACTATAGGATTGAGCAATGTGAGGATGAGCTAGCAAATAATCACGGTATGCCAGATGCCGCATGGCACCATGAGAACCTAACTCAAAGGCATGAACCTGAAACTTCCGGATCCCATGCGCATTATTCAAGCGGTAATAGCGGCGTTCAGGAATACCAAATTCCCCCATCGCTTCGTAGCCCAATGTTTCCATTGCCGTTTTTTGGCTGTCCAGGGGCTCAAGGTCTGACACTTCAAGCAAAATATCAATAATGGGCTTGGCTTTGATGTCAGGAATGGAAGTACTGCCGATGTGATAAATATTGGCAATCGTTTCACCGAGTGAATCCTGAATTCTTTGACTCTCGTGTTTGAATTCATCGGGCCAGGCCGAATTGAAGTTAGATAGCTTAATCATCGTTTAACCTAGCTATATTATAAAACAACTCATAAACCTTTTTTCTGGCTTCTAGGTAATCATGTGAATAGTCGTCACTTGGTACCAGGATTAACTGGCTATTGATTATGGATGGTTCAAACTTCTCTTCTTCAAGTATCAAAGAAAGTTCCTTCAGGTTCGTCTCATCAGCATGACCTTTATGCCGTCCCTGGGTTCGAGCTCTGATACGAAATCGAGTTAATGCTAATGATGGTGGTATGACACAGTGTGCATGAATTACAGGACGACTAATGAGCATCTCACTCAAAGCTTCCCCATCATCACTCCTGAAAGCACTTTCTAATATAAAGGAGTTTCCTCTCGCCACATGACATCTTACATCACGACATAACTGGTTAAAGCTAATTTTACCCAAGCGTTTCGACCACGCCCTGTCATCTATACCAAATTTATCAAACAGTCTCTCCTTGTAGTCATCTTTAGAAAGCAAAGGAATGTTGATTTTTGATGCCAGCCATTGTGCAACAGTTGTTTTTCCGGAAGCAGGAGAGCCTGATACGACGATTACAGGAGACATAATAAAAACATAATTCCGGTCAGGTTGATATGAATCCAGCCAAAATTGAATGTACATCATTCAAACCAACTACCGCTTTGACATCATCTTCAGGTTGATCAAAATTATCATTCTCAACCCAAATTGCCCGCATACCTAATGCGATGGCGGGTTCAATATCAGAGCAAGGGTTATCGCCAACGAAAACCGCCTCTTCAGGGGCAACAGAAAGCTGGTGAAGACAGGTTTGAAAAATTATGGGATCTGGTTTTTTACAGCCTATAGATTCAGAGATGCAGATAGATGAAAAGTATTTTGCTATTCCGCTATTCTCTAGTTTTGCCAATTGCACGCTTGTTCGCCCGTTACTGACGACCCCTAGGTGGAATTGCAGACTCAATGTCTGCAATACTTGATGTACTCCCTCAAACAGTACGGGAAATTTCCCATAGTGGGTATACAAATCTTCAAGCAACAGTTCAACCACTGGGATATCTGGAAAAGAGATCTCATTTAAAGCTGAAATATATGCTTTCTTTTTATTAGCGTAACCATTGTTTTGGTGGCGTATACACGCCTCTACAAAAGAGGCTTTATCTATACTATGTAATACCGAAAAACGTTGATGCTGCTCCAATAAGAACTGCCGCATCATCTCGGAGCGATCGATAAGAGTCTCATCCAGATCGAACAGTATTGCTTTTATCAATCGAATGCTCCTAACAATATTAAATATTACCTTTCACCGTTGCTGCTCTGAATAAACTCAATCCGATTGCCGAATGGATCATAAGAAAACGCTCGTATTACACCAGGAATATTATGATCCTCAGAGACTACGTAACCTTCTTTTTAAAGTTTGGTAATCAGGTGTTCAAGATCGGAAACAACCAATGCCGGATGAGCTTTCCTTGCTGGTAAGAAATTATCCTCGACACCAAGATGAATTTTGACGTATTTATTTTCAAACCAGGCACCGCCCCGCTTTGCCAACTTAGCAGGCTTGGGTGTTTCTGGAATACCAAGAATTCCCTCGTAAAAAATTCTCGCTTTATCTTCTTCACCCTGTGGCATCACCAACTGAACATGATCAATAGCAAGCACATCCATAGCATTATCTCCCAAGGTCTGTTTTTGAGAATACCTCAGTGGGCGTCCCCTGATGAAACCTCATCTGCCACGCCCCATTAATACGCTGCCATAATGATGATCGATGTGAATACCTGTTTAAGGAACCATCTGATCGTACACGAGCACAACGATAAGTGAGAAGGTAGAGGTCATCATTAATTTGCTGGCAAGAATAATCCTGCGACCAGACGTCTGTTTCCTTTTCAGAGGACAGCGCATCAATGATTTCCTGCTTGGTGAATATCTGACCAGATCGACCTATCTCTGTAAAGGAATCATGTAGCAGTGCAGCCAGCCGATGTGCACTTTTCCGCACACCGGCCTGGTGCAATTCTTTTTCCAGTGCTTTTAGCTCAGAAAGCACTGCTGCAATCACTCAACCCGCTTCATCGCACAGATTTTGTTGCCCGCTGGATCCAGCAGGTAAGCCAGGTACAGTTTCCGACCGCTGCCTTCACGAATACCGGGTGCATCCTCGATATCCGTCCCGCCACTTGCCAGGCCCGCTTTGTGCCAGGCATCAATCTCTTCGGTTGATTTTGCAGCAAAACCAATGGTGCTGCCATTACCCTTACAGGCAGGTTTACCATCAATCGGGACGCTGAGCGCAAAGATACCCGCCTCTCCAAAGTAGAAACAACGGCCTTTTTCATCAATTACGCCTGGTTTGTATCCCAGCACTTCCATAATGGCATCATAGAATTTCTTGGATTCCTGAATATCGTTGGCGCCGAGCATAACGTGGCTGAACATATGTCTTCCTTATAGGTTGGTTATCTTAACGTTGAACCGAGGATACCATCTTAAGCAGCAAAGGTCCGTCAATCAGCTCAATGGGTTTTCCTTGAGCAAATGCAATGGCTTCAGGTGTGTAGTAGCCACAACTCACTATTTTCACTGTCGCCGCCTGCTCAGCCGTCATGATGCCAAACATTTCGCGAACGATTTTTACGCCGACTTTCTGGAATTTCCATTGCTTACACTGCACCAGGTGGGTTTGCCCGGCTTTTCTCAGGCATATATCCACGCCGCCGTCAGCACCGGTAGAGGTATTTTCTTCCACTGCATACCCCTGACGACGATAGGCTTCAGCAACAAGGTACTCCAGTTCTCGCCAGGACAGTTGGCGAATCGTGTGCAGACTACGCTGAGTTTCCAGTAGTTTTTTCTTTTTTCTGCCCAGAAAATAAGAGGGAAAAGTCGGCAACAGAAAGACCAGACCTATCATATAAGAAATTTGTGAAAGGCCCTGTGTAAAAGGTCCAAAATAGGGATGATTAGCGAATAGCCAAGGAAACAGATATTCAACCCCGAGATAAACCAGCAGCGCGAAAACCACACTGAACCACCACGGTAGCAGTATCATCAGATCCAGAAAGTCATCGTTACGACGTCTCGGCATGAAAGCATTCCTCGCTATATTTGTCTGGTTGGCGGGAAATGTCTTAATACCCTGCCAGGAGCGTTACCTATGCATTAACGCGCAGCAAACAAACTTATTTCATCATCCGTGATGTTCCAGAGATTACCGCATATCAACGGCTCAGCGCCAGGCGCTAGAAAACACTTAATCCCGACAAACTGGCGATCAAACCCGTTGGCCAGATGCCCAATAACACCACAGTACCGCTGGTGAGCAGCAGCGTGGCAGTGACAGCCAGAGGAAGACCGCCCTGCTCACTCTCGCCAGACGGGGGTTGCACCAGCAGGTAGACAACGCGTAAATAATAGAAAATACCGATACCGCTGCCAATCACCAGCATCGCCAGTAACAACCAGAGCTGGCCTGTCACACCGGCCTGAATAACATAAAATTTGCCGATAAAGCCCATGGTCAGAGGAATGCCCGCCAGACTTAACATGACAATCATCAGGGGCAATGCCACCCAGGGACGCTGCCAGAACAGTCCCTGGTAGCTGGCCAGTTGATCCTGTTCGTTAGTACTGCTGGACAGCGCCGAGACTACAGCAAAACCAGCCAGTGTAGTGAACACATAAGCCGCCATGTAATAGGTTACCGCTTCGGCAGCCGCACTGCTGGCCATACTGCCAGCAGCCACCATAACAATCATGACGTAACCCAGATGAGCAATGGACGAATACGCCAGCAATCGTTTGATATTTTTCTGCAACAGAGCCAGCAGGTTACCCACGACCATCGACAATGCAGCCAATACCGTAACTGTACTGAGCAAACCATCAATCTCGTAAGCCTGACTGGCCAGTACAAGACGCAAGACCACTGCCACCATGGCGGCTTTCGATGCCGTGGCAATGAAGGTGGTGGCAGGCACAGGCGCGCCTTCGTACACATCCGGTGTCCACATGTGGAATGGCACAAGAGACAGTTTAAAAGCAATACCAGCGACAGCCATCATCCAGCCGGTAATGACAATGGGGTTACCCTGCCCGGCTTCGACCAGTCGCTGTGGTATTTCACTAAACAGCAAGGTGCCTGTCTGAGTATAGATCAGGGCAATACCGAACAGAATCATTGCTGAGGACGCGCCGGATAACAGCAGGTACTTGATACCCGCTTCCAGTGGAAATTTCGCCGCACCCGGCTGCTGTACGGTATAGGCAATCATCCCGTACAAACAGATGCTGAGAATTTCCATACCCAGGAAAAAACTCACAAAATGCTGACTGCATGCCAGCACCACACCCCCTAATGTTGCCATTAACAACAGCAGGTAGAATTCCTCATTGCGGGACTTTTGCCCCTCAAAATACGGATAGGACAGCGCAGTCACCGCCAAAGCGCTAATGATCACCAGCGTGGAGAAAAACAGGCTGTAATCATCCATCACTAACAGCTCAGTGGCTTGCCTGGCGTCGGCAGGGCTGATGAACAGGAAGATCAACAGAGAGATTGCCAATCCTGCCATCGTCAGCCCATACGTCAGTTTATGATCCCGGCGAAAGGCGATCACCAGCATCACCACCAGGGTACTGAGCCCCAGCATGATGATTTGCGACAGATTAATGAGGACATCAATGCTCATCAGCGTGCTCCTGTCGACATATCAAGGCCCAGGTTCATCAGCCCGGACTCAGCCAGGGCCAACATGCTTTGCGGATAGAGTCCCATCCATACCAGCCCCAGCATCATGGCAATGTAACAGGCCATTTCCATTTTGCTCAGGTCAGCCACATCACCGTACTTCTGTTTGGGTTCACCATGGAAAGCGCGCTGAATGACGATCAGTGAGTAGATCGCAGCAACGATCAATCCACCCGTAGCAAAGACCGTAATGGTGACACTGCGCTGAAAACTGCCCAGCAACACCAGGAACTCACCGATAAAGTTACCCAAACCGGGCATGCCGACTGCCGCCACGGTAAAGAACAGCGCCATGAAGCTTAATTTTGGCATCACACCCCAAAGTCCACCCATCTGTCGCATGTCTCGGGTATGCAACCGATGCTGCAATCCGCCTGCCACCATAAACAAGGCTGCCGCACTGAAACCGTGAGCCAGCATGGTCATCACAGCCCCTTGCGCAGACTGTGCATTCCAGGCATAGATACCCAGCATGACAAAACCCATGTGACTGACTGAGGTATAGGCTATCAGTCGCTTCAGATCATCTTGGGCAAACGCCACTTTGGCGGTGTAAAGAATACTGATGGCACCCAGGGTCATGGCAACCGGAGCGAAGGCGGCACTTTCTTCAGGAAACAGGCCCAGGGCGAAACGCAGCAGGCCGTAGGCGCCCGTCTTCAGCAAGATACCGGCCAGGATGACAGAGCCAGCGGTGGGTGCCTGGCTGTGCGCATCCGGCAACCAGTTATGTAATGGCACCGTTGGCAATTTGGTAGCAAACGCGATGAAGAAACCCAGCATTAACCAGAAACCGACTTCTGTCGTGAACTCTCCATCAAGCAAGGCAAAATAATTAAAGGTCAGTGCCCCGCTAGTCTGGTAGTGAGCGAATACCAGACCCAGCATGGCCACCAGCATCAGCAGGCCGCTGACCTGGGTGAAGATAAAAAACTTCATCGCGGCGTAGGACTTGTTCTCATGTCCCCAGATGGCAATGATGAAATACATGGGCACCAGCATGACTTCCCAGAACACAAAGAACAGGAACAGATCCAGTGCACTGAACACACCAATGACACCTGTCAGTGTCCATAACAGGTTCAGGTAGAAAAAACCGCTGCGTTCAGTGATTTCATGCCAGGCGGCACCAAGAGACATCAGTCCCAGGAATACGGTCAGAATAATCAACAATAAGCTGAGCCCATCAGCACCGAAAATAAAGCTGATGCCCAACTGAGGAATCCAGTCCGCCTGGAACAGGACTAACCACTCACCGTCCTGACCGATGTTAATCTGATTCGTTGCATCCGCCCCCATCGTGGCTGGAAAAAAGAGGACCAGTAGCAACAGACCCAAATCCAGCAGCAGCGCGCCGAGTGCGATCACCCTGGGCAGCATGGGGTTGCTGCGCTCGGCAATGAGTGCCGCTACGCCTCCGACAAACAGAATCAGCATTAACCAGATCAGTATCATGCGAATACTCCTATACTGACCAGCAACAGAAGTCCTACGCCGACGCAGAATACATACCAGCGCAGGTGACCAGTCTGGGTATCGGACAGCAGACCATGGGCAAAGCGGGCAAGCCCTGCGGTGCCGTTATAAAAAGCATCCACAAAGTCTCGCCGGTTGATGCGGGATAACCAGACATAGGGTTTAATAAACAGTAATGAATAAAGCCAGTCCATGCCCCACTGGCTGAAGAAGAAACGATGCAGTGTTTTGCCCATGCCATCTGTCGCCAGGCGATCACTGATATCCTTGCGTTTCACAAACAGATACCAGGCCAGCAGGATGCCCAGCATTGGAACTGCAATCATAATAATTTGATAATGCAATGCCGGATGGGCTTCATGCTCAGCATGAGGGAAAACACTATCCAGCGGTAGCGCTATATAGCCACCCAGAATGGAGAACACCGCCAGAATAACCAGGGGCAATTGTAGGTTGCTGCCTTTCATTTCTTCGGCGGCATGCCTTTTCTCACCGAAGAACACCAGGAACAGCAAACGGAAACTGTACAAACCTGTCAGAAAAGCGCCAGCTAGCCCACCCAGCCAGAGCAGGTATCCGCCATCTGGAGAAGCCAGCGCTTCTGCCAGAATTTCTTCCTTGCTGAAGAAACCGGAAGTCAACGGTAACGCCGTCAATGCCAGACAGCCAATCAGGAACATCCAGAAACAGAATGGCAAATCTCGCCGGAGACCACCCATCTTGAAAATATTCTGTTCATGGTGCATCGACAGAATAATCGAACCGGCCGTCAGGAACAGCAGCGCCTTGAAAAAGGCATGCGTCATCAGGTGGAAAACCGCACTGCTCCAGGCACCCACGCCCAGGGCCAGGAACATGTAACCGATCTGGCTGACCGTGGAAAACGCCAGCACTTTTTTAATGTCGTTTTGCACCAGGGCCGTGAACCCGGCCATCAGCAAGGTCAGCACGCCGATCACGCCGATCAGATATTGTACACTCGGCGCCAGCTCATAAAACACATGGGTACGGGCAATCAGATAAACACCCGCGGTCACCATGGTCGCGGCGTGAATCAACGCTGAAATCGGCGTAGGGCCAGCCATGGCATCGGGCAACCAGGTTTGAAGCGGTAACTGAGCCGACTTGCCCACAGCCCCGCCCAGCAACAATAACGTAATCGCAACTGCCATGCCGGATCCTGGTTGCCACTGGCTCTCTGCCGTCGACATGGCCGTCTGGATATCCAACGTGCCCAGGCTCATAAAGATCAGGAACAGCCCCAGCGCCATCGAGGCATCACCCACTCGCGTCATGACAAAGGCCTTTCGGGCCGCATAGCCGTTATGGGGGTCCTTGTACCAGAAGCCAATCAACAGATACGAGCACAGTCCGACACCTTCCCAGCCCATGAACAGCAACAGCAGGTTATCCCCCAGCACCAGAATCAGCATCGCCGCAACAAAGAGGTTCATGTAGCAGAAGAAACGCGCAAATCCCGGATCGTCTTTCATATAGCCGGTGGCATAGACATGAATCAGAAAACCCACACCGGTAATGATGAACATCATCACCAGCGACAGACCATCCAGATAAAAGCTGAATCCGGCAGAAAAATCCCCGACACGGAGCCAGGTCCATAACGTCTGGGTATAGGCTATGCCCTCACCTGTCGGCTCCATGTTCAGGTAACTGACGCCCACCAGACAGGCCACCAAAAACGACAGACCAATGGATCCGGCACCCACAAGTCCCGCAGCGAACGGCGGCATCTTTCCTGCGCTCAGCATAAGAGCGAGGAAGCCGATGAACGGTATTGTCGGAACCAGCCAAAGTAAGTCCAGCATTTGTTCTCTCTTTCAGCCTCAGAAGTAAGTGCCTGTGTTTCCGGCCCTCGAGTCAGGGTTCTATGTCTTCGTTCTAGCTTAAAACCTAATTCATGGCCTTGAGTGCCAACGTCACCTCATTAATTTTCACAAGTCATCCTTTCATCTCGCTCAACACATCAAGATCCACCGTCCCATGTCGCCGGAACAGCTGCAGTACCAGTGCCAGGCCGACGGCGACTTCTGCGGCGGCCAGGGTGAGGATGAGCAGGAACATGACCTGGCCGTCGACATTGCCCCAGCGGGAGGCTCCGACGATAAATGCCAGGCCAGCCGCGTTGAGCATGACTTCAAGGGACAGCAGTGCGAATACCAGGTTGCGCCGGACCAGCAAGCCGGCCAGCCCGAGCAGAAACAGGATGGCAGCGAGGATGAGGCCATGACTCATCGGCACTGCCTGCATGGTGACGCTGATCATGATCTATCCTCCCGGCGGGCCAGGTGATTGGCGGCGACCAGCCCTGCCAGCAACAACAATGAGGCGAGTTCGACGGCCAGCACATAGGGGCCGAACAGTGCTGCGCCAATGTCGCGGGCTTCAATAATGCTATGCGCGGTATTGGCATCAGGGGTTTGTCGAATCATCCAGATCAGTTCTACCAGCAGAGGCAAAGAGAGCACACATGGCCCCAGCCAGAGTCCCGGTTTTAACCAGACCTTTTCCTGTTCCTGGGTCGACTGGCCCAGATTGAGCATCATCATGACAAACAGGAAGAGCACCATGATGGCGCCAGCATAGACAATCACTTCCAGCGCTGCGGCAAATGTTGCGCCCAGTGTGTAGAACACCACTGCCACAGCGATCAGCGACACAATAAAATACAGCAAGGCATGAACCACATTGGTTCGGGTAATCACCATCAGTGTGGCAAGTATGGCCACGGCAGCAGCTGTGTAGAACAACAGCATCATGGCAGCAGACTCCTTCTGTCGACCGGTGGCTGTTCGTTCTGTGCCTCACCTTTGTCCTTTCCGCCGATACTCTTGCCCGCAACCCGGTAGTAGTTGTAATCGTGATACTTGCCGGTGCCGTTAATCAGCAAATGTTCTTTCTCCCAGACCATGTCCTGACGCTCATATTCGGCCATCTCAAAATCCGGCGTCAGCTGGATGGCATGCGTAGGGCAGGCTTCCTCGCAAAAGCCGCACATGATGCAACGGGAAAAATTGATACGGAAAAACTCAGGGTACCAACGCCCTTCTTCATCTTCGGTTTTCTGCAAGGCAATGCAATCGACCGGGCAAGCCACCGCGCACAAGTTACAGGCCACGCAGCGCTCTTCGCCATCTGGATCACGACTGAGAATAATTCGGCCACGCCAGCGCGGAAACATATACGGTTCGGTGTCCGGGTACTCCACCGTGTCTTTTTTGCTAAATGTGTGAGCAAGCACCATCCCCAGGGTTCTGACCTGGCTCCACAGCACTTTTACCTGTTCCCATACGGGTTTCAACATAAGTCTCAAACTCCCTGGAACAAGATCACAGCACCTGTGATCAGCAAATTAATCAATGACAGCGGCAGCAGTACCAACCAACCATATGACATCAATTGGTCATAGCGTGGTCGTGGAATGGCCGCTCTCATCAGTACAAAGAAACAGACGAAAACCATCGTCTTCAGCAGCATCCAGAAAATGCCCGCGACAATACTGTCTTCCGGGCCGATGCCAAACGGTGGCAGCCAGCCACCAAAAAACAGCACGCTCATTAACGCGGACGCCAGCAATACGCCAATGTATTCCCCGACAAAAAACATACCGAACTTCATGCCGGAGTATTCGGTGTGAAAACCTGCGACGATTTCCTGTTCCGCTTCTGGCAAATCAAAAGGCAGACGGTGGCTTTCGGCAACCGAAGCAATGGCAAAAACGATAAAGGCAAAAAACTGCGGCAGGATGTACCAGCCATCACGCTGACTCTCAACGATTTCCCGCAGATTAAAGGTGCCGGACAGCATCACCACCCCCAGCAGGGAAATACCCATGAAAACTTCGTAGGAGACCATCTGAGCTGCAGCGCGGAGACTGCCCAGCAAGGCATATTTGTTGTTAGATGCCAGGCCACCCAGCATCACCGAATAAGCAGCCAGCGAGGCCATCGCCAATACCCACAGCAGACCAATATTCAGGTCGATGATGCCGATATTGGGCGCGATGGGAATGACGGCAAAACTCAGCAATATGCAGATCATGATGATCGGTGGCGCCACTATGAACACCAGTTTGTCGGCAAATGGCGGCACCCAGTCTTCTTTGGTGAAGATCTTGAACATGTCAGCAATCACCTGCCCAAGACCAAAGGGGCCGACACGATTGGGACCCAACCTGTCCTGCCAGACACCCAGCAAACGGCGTTCCAGCCAGATCAGCCAGGCCGAGATCAGAATCACTCCGCCAAGGATAAGCCCCATGACCAGTGCGGACCCGACTTCAATATCAAACATCAGTCGCCCTCCTGTTCATGCAGCTTATGCAGCCGGCGGTCGCTGACAATGATATTGTCGGGCTGCCACTGGGGCGGAGCCTGCCACTGCGGTGCCGGCTCCAGACTCACATCAGGCAGCACATCATGCACATTCAGTCCTGGCAAACCCACACTGATACCCACTGAGCCGGTGGCAATGCTATCTCTCAGTAGCAGCGGCACAACACCATTACCCTGTACGGTAACGCCACTGCCTGTCCTGAGTCCGAGTCTGTCAGCATCTGCTGGATTCAGTGCCACATAAGCTGATGTGGATCGGGCCTGTATTGCCTGACTTTGCGCACTCAATTCTTCGCTGCCAAACAGGTGATACAAGGGGAATGCCGTATTTTTTTCAGAGGAATCCAGCGCAATATAACCGCCCTCCTCAGCACTGTTACGCTTGTCCAACAGACGAACGCCTATCGAGCCCTGTTTAAGGTGGCCTCCGACTTCGTCCTGAAACTTGAAAACACTCTGGTTGGAGTTCCAGCCCGGTGCCCAGGGCGTGTTGAACACACGAGCTTCCTTCAAGGGACTGACCCCTTCCATGGAATAGCTCATGATGCCGTCGGGATCCTGTTCCTGTTTGGGCTCATGCACATTCTTATTGGCACGCATGGCGGTGCGACCGGAATAGCGGAACTGCTGGCGAGGTGCCAACAGTCCGGCATAGTGGTAATCCTGCCCCGGTGTGAGATCAGCCATACCAGCACAATTAGCCAGTGTCTGACTGCAGGCCTGGGTCAGTGTCGCCAGCGAAGTCTCAGGTGCTAACCAACGCGTGGCAGGCAGAATGCTGTCGACCGGTTTGAAGGTCGCATAATAGTGTTGCGCCCTGCCCTCGTAATTGACGAAGGTGCCCGAGCTTTCTGCAAACGTAGCGGATGCACAGACCAGGTGAGCCTGCTCTCCCGTTCGGGTTTTAATGTTGTCGATGACAGCCAGTTTCTCAAGGCCAGCGATAAAATGATCGACCTCAGCCGTCGGTGCCCGCCGATACAGATCGTTCTCCAGCACAATGGCTGACTGCGTCCCTGTCGCAAATGCCTGTTGCAAGTCTTGCTGACTATCTTCCATCAAGAGCATCAACCCCAGGCCATTGGCTTCGCTGCCAACGAGGGCCAGTTGGGTCAGCTCATTTTTTTGATAAAGTGCCTGAGCAAGATTGGCAGCTGACTGCACCAGTGGCAGGCTCATGCTGTTGGAACCGGCTATGATCAACGGCTGCCTGGCCTCTTTGAAGCTTGCCGTGATGCGCTTGACCAGTGCTCGTTCCGCTTTATCCAGTTTCTCGGGCGCGGGCACTTCCTTATCAAACCGGCTGGCAACTGCAGCGGCAATTCGGGCCGCTTGCCCGGCGTTACAGATATGCGTGGTTTCGCTGACATCATCCAGCCGGGTGGCATGGGGGCTGAGAATATACAGCGGGCTTCTTTCATCCATGGCCAGCTTTCTCACCGCTGCATCATGCCAGAGCGGGATTTTCTGTTCGGCGGCCTTCTCAAAACTGCGGTGGCGTACCGACTGGCGAACAGCCAGTGCCATACGGGCTGCCGTATTGGTCAGATCTTCGCCTAGAATCAGTACCGCATCGCTGGCTTCCACGTCTTTCAGGCTGGCAATATGGGCGGGTGTATCCTGATAAATGCTCAGGATCTGCTGCAAGATGGCGAACTCCTGCTGACTCAAGCCCGCATAGAAATTGGCCTTGCCCACTTTCTCGCGCAAGGCAAAATTGGCTTCCATGGATGCTCTGGGGGAACCAATACCGATAGCACCGGACATGTCCTGCAATTGCTGCAGTGCGTCTGCATTCGATACCAGCACCGGATCGGCATCCTGACTGCTCCGTGTCATGCTCTGGCGGATACGAACGGCATCGTCATTGACATAGCCCGTGCCAAAACGGCCACGATCACAAATAAAGTAACCGTTGACTTCATCGTTATAGCGATTCACAACACGACGCAAAGTGCCATAACGCTCGCCAGGGTTAATGTTGCAACCAATGCTGCAACCCGCACAAATGGAAGGCGATGTCTGCAGGTCCCATTTACGACTGTAATGCTTGCTGAAAACCTTGTCGGTAAACACACCGGTAGGACAGACTTCCGCCAGATTGCCACTGAATTCACTTTCCAGTGGACCGTCGTCATAACGGCCAAAATAGACGTGGTGATGTGAGGCCTGGGCACCCAGATCCGTACCACCGGCATAATCCCGATAGAATCGCACACAGCGATAACAGGTAATGCAGCGGTTCATTTCATGGCCAATAAATGGCCCCAGGTTCTGGTTGCGATGCGTGACTTTCGTGCCGTCGTAACGTCGATAGGTATGCCCGGACATCACGGTCATATCCTGCAGGTGGCACTCTCCCCCTTCTTCACAAACCGCACAGTCGTGCGGATGACTGATCATCATGCCTTCAATGATTTCCGCGCGGAAGTCAGCCGCAGCCTGTAGCGAGTATCGTGCGCCGTCGCGCGGGGAGGACATGCAGGCCATGATCAGTCGTCCATGCTGATCTTCTTCGTCAGCATATTCTGTCATCGCACACTGTCGGCAGGACCCCACCGAATCCATACTGGGGTGCCAGCAAAAGTACGGCAGATCCAGACCGGCGGAGAGCACTTCCTCCAGCAGATTCTTGTCAGGATCCACCTCAATGGCCTGATTGTCGATTGTGATGGATACCTTTTCAGACATACCGTCCGCCATTCATTGTCATCTCAAGCACTTCTCTGCAGTTGATGATCATGTTTGTATGGGCAGCACTGCTCATCAATGTGCTGCTCAAACTCGGCCATAAAGTGCTTCAGGCCACTTTGCAGCGGTGCCATGGCGCCAGGCGCCAACGCACAGAATGTTTTCCCCGGCCCCATATAGCCGGTCATCTCTTTCAATATATCCAGGTACTCTCGTTTGCCGCGACCCTGCTCGATTTCCAGCAACATATGCTCAACCCAGGGCAGACCGTCACGGCACGGCGTACACCAGCCGCAGCTTTCATGAGAGAAAAATTTGATCAGATTATGTATGCAACCGATCGGGCAGGTTTTGTCATCCAGCACCATCACCAGCGCGGTACCCAGGCGACTGCCCAGTTTGCCGACTTCGCTGTAACTCATGGGGACATCCAGGTGTTCTGGCATCAGGAAATCCGTTGAGCCGCCACCGGGCAGAAACGCCTTGAGTGAATACCCCTCGCGCATGCCACCCGCATAATCTTCCAGCAAAGTGCGGAACGTGGTGCCTAAGGGCAACTCCCAGCAACCGGGATTGTTCACGCGTCCGCTGATACCAAACATTTTGCTGCCCGCTTCTTCGCCCAGCCCTTGTTGCTTGAACCAGTCCACGCCGTTTAACACGATGCTGGGAATGTTGCAGATTGTCTCCACGTTATTGACCAGTGTTGGCCGACCCCATAAACCACTGATTTGCGGAAAAGGCGGTTTTGCGCGAGGCGTGGCTCGCTGCCCTTCCAGCGCATTGATCAGCGCAGTTTCTTCACCACAAATGTAGCGACCGGCACTGGTATGTAGGTAAAGCTCCAGGCGGTAATCGCTGCCATTCACGGACGTGCCCAACATGCCATGGGCATACGCTTCATCAATGGCTGTTAACAGTAGTTCTTCCGCGTCAGTGTATTCTCCGCGCAGGAAAATATACGCCGTGGTTGCCTGCAAGGCCCAGGCACTGGCAATGACTCCCTCGATCAACAAGTGAGGATCCTGCTCCATCAGCAGGCGATCCTTGAACGTGCCAGGTTCCATCTCATCGGCATTGACCACCAGGTATCGTGGCCCACCTTCTGGTTCAGGAATAAAGCTCCACTTCAGCCCGGTATTAAAACCCGCACCGCCACGACCACCCAAGCCAGCTTCCTTAATTAACGCCATCATATCCCGCGGCGCCATCTCCATCGCTTTGGCAACGCTGGCATAGCCACCCGCTGCGACATACCCTTGGTAGTCTAGAGGGCCGCGTGTCTCGTCAATGTTCTTTGTCAGGGCTTTATCCATAATTACAAAGCTCATTTCCAGTGTAGGGGTCATGGTTAGAGGTTGCAGTCTGAACGGGACGCCGTGAATATGTCCCTATAGGCTCCACGGCGGCTTCCCTGCCGCCGAGGCCCTCACAGACTGCAACCTCTAACCATGACCTGTGAGTCAACCTATGCATTCTTTACATCGTTTTTTTAGATTTTGTATTTTCCCTTTGTAATTCATTGAGTAGCTGATCAAGATTTTCAGGATCTACGTGCCGGTGGGTCTCGCGCCCGACCATCAATACTGGGGCCTTGTCGCAAGCGCCGAGACAAGGCACCGGCAGTAACGTAAACTCACCATCCTCGGTGGTCTCACCATACTCGATGCCCAGGCGGCTGGTAATCTGCGCCTTCAGGTCATCGCAGCCCAGCATCCAGCAGGCCACGCTATCGCAAAGGCAAATGACATTTTTGCCAACCGGTCGGCGAAAGATCATGTTGAAAAATGTCGCTACGCCTTCCAGGTCTGCCACTGGAATATCCAGGTACTCTGCAACGGCCAACAGGCTTTCATCGCTGACCCAGCCTTGGTGCTTCTGTACAATTTTTAACGCTTCCAACCCGACCGCCTGCGTGTAGGGATAGTGCGTTTTTTCATGCTCAATCTCGCGAATCTCTTCCGCGCTCAATTGGCGAGACTGTTTCTTTGTTGTAGCTATCATTTCACTCATAGTGCTACTCAGGTCAACGGTCCACATCGGCCATCACAAAATCTATGCTCGCCACAATGGCAATCAGGTCAGCCACCATGAATCCATTACTGATATAGGGAATTGCCTGCAGGTGCGCAAAAGAAGGCGTACGAATCCGTGTCCGATAGGAACCCACGCCGCCATCACTGACCAGGTAATAGGTATTAATACCCTTGGTTGCTTCAATCCCCGTGGTAATTTCCCCCGGGGGAACAACAGGCCCCCAGCTCACACTGAGGAAGTGTGCGATTAAACTTTCGATGTCCTGTTTTGCGTGTTCCTTGATCGGTGGCGAGGTTTTGGCATGCTGCGATTTATAAGGGCCTTCCGGCATGTTTTCCAGGCACTGGCGAATGATGCGTGTGCTCTGGCGCATCTCTTCTATACGAACAGCACAGCGGTCATAACAGTCTCCGTTCACCGCAATCGGCACATCAAAATCGAAATTCTCATAACCGGAATACGGACGGTCCTTGCGATAATCCCATTCAAATCCGGTGGCTCTAAGACCCGGGCCAGTGATACCCCAGTCAAACGCTTCTTCCGTATCATAGGCACCGATGCCACGGGTTCGCTGCCGGATAATGCTGTTATCCATCACCATACGGTCGTATTCATCCAGACGGGCCGGGAAGGTATCAACAAATTCGCGAATACGTTTGTCCCAGCCGTTTGGCAGATCCTGGGCAACGCCGCCAATACGGAACCAGGAAGGGTGCATGCGTCCTCCGCAGATGGATTCAATGATGTTGAACACTTTTTCCCGGTCAACAAACATGTAGAAAATCGGGGACAGTTGCCCCAGATCCTGGGCAAAGGTGCCATAAAACAGGAGGTGACTGGCAATGCGGAAAAACTCGCAGAGCATGACGCGTATCACCTGGACCCGTTCCGGCACTTCAATACCGCACATCTGTTCCAGTGCCATGACATAAGGCAAGTTATTCATAACCCCGCCCAGATAATCAACACGATCCGTATAGGGTATGTAGGTATGCCAGCTCTGGCGCTCGCCCATCTTCTCGGCGCCACGATGGTGATAACCAATATCAGGAATGGCATCGACGACAATTTCACCATCAAGCTGCAGGGCAATGCGGAACACACCGTGAACGCTGGGGTGGTTGGGGCCAAGGTTCAGGAACATGAACTCGGAGGAATCCGACTGCTGTTTCATACCCCACTCTTCCGGGCGAAACTTGAGCGCACTTTGTTCCTGGTCCTGGATATCATCATCCAGGGAATAAGGTTCCATTTCCGTGGCTCGGGCCGGATGGTCTTTGCGCAGTGCATGCCCTTGCCAGGTGGGCGGGCACAGAATACGACGCAAATTGGGATGGCCATCAAAACTGATACCGAACATGTCCCAGACTTCACGCTCATACCAGTTGGCAGAGGGCCAGACGGGAATGGCGCTGGGCACGTTCAGATCATGCTCGTGCAGAGCAATTTTCAGGCGAACATCACAGTTGCCCGTGAAGGAGATCAAGTGGTAAACAACAGTAAAGTCAGCCTCTGGCTGCCCTTCCCTGTGCACCCTGACCCGTTCATCAATCGCGGTGATGTCCAGCAGCATTTCAAATCGGGGTTGGTAATCGCGGCGCAGATACCGCAACACATCCAGCAACGACTGACGTTGCAACCAAAGGGTCGGCAACCCCTCAGCCGTTCGCTGCAAGGTGAAAGCAGATTCACCAAACCGTTGATACAGCGCGCCAACAACTGCCGACAGATCCTCTGCCTGTTGTTTCAGCACGCTCTCCGTAGCCGTATCACTCAAGACTGCACATCCTTCTATCCATGTGGTTCAGACCACATCAGGTTTCATCGGGACTGCGCAATTCCGTTGCCTGAATTCTCTCCGTTAAACGTTTGTCTCTCTGTACTTCGTTGGGCTCTCTTCGGTAAACACCCTGCTCGCCCACCACCCAACTTAGCGGACGTCGCTCTTTGCCAATACTTTCCTGGAGCAGGACCAACCCTTGCAACAAGGCCTCAGGGCGCGGTGGACAGCCGGACACATATACGTCAACCGGCAGGAACTTATCGACACCCTGTACCACTGAATAAATATCGTACATGCCGCCTGAGTTGGCGCAGGAGCCCATACTGATAACCCAGCGCGGCTCCATAAGCTGCTCATAAAGGCGTTGCACCACCGGTGCCATTTTTCGGAATACTGTGCCGGCGATAACAATCATGTCGGCCTGTCGAGGTGTTCCACGGATAACTTCTGAGCCAAAACGCGCCAGGTCATGACGACTGGTAAAGGCCGTGGCCATTTCTACATAGCAGCAGCTGAGCCCGAAATTGAACGGCCAGACTGAGTTCTTGCGTCCCCAGGCAATCATGTCCTCCAGCTTCATCATCATGACGTTGCGCCGGATGTATTCATCAAACTGATTGCCGCCTGGGCTGGCAGAGACAGCGTCTTCCGGTCGTTGCAACTCCCAGCTCATAGCGCAGTCTCTCCCGAATCTTCATGATTGATTGGTTTGCGATTCACTACGCCGCCAGGAGATTTCAGTGCAACCTGCCTGCCCCGCTGACGATCTGTACGCCAGTCCAGCGCCCCTGTTTTGTAGAGATAAACCAGCCCGGCCAGCAAGATAAGAATGAATATCAGCGCCTCAGCGAAACCCAGCCAGCCCGCTTCACGCACGGCAATAGCCCAGGTAAACAGGAAGACGGCTTCCAGATCAAAGATGATGAAAAGTATGGCGGTAAGATAAAAATGAACGGAGATTCTGAAGTGCGCATCGCCCACTGAGACGATACCGGATTCGTAAGGTTCGTTGGTCGCCCGGTCGCGACGTTTTTGCCCGAGCACAGAGGACAGACCCAGCATAGTCCCCACGACCAGGAGTACTATCATGGTGTAGACAATCAGGGGCCACAGATCGATGCTCATACCAACTCTCTCCGAATTTGTGGCATACCGGTGTCAGTTTTATTATCCCGGCGGCCAGCACTGCCCCAACGCTTGCACGGGCTCGCGCAAGTCATTTAGGCAGATTCAACAGCGATATTGATGATATTGCCTGCTACTGCTACTTCTTGTCCTTTTCTTTAACTATCCTGTCTTTTTTCCATTAGAAACTAATTGACCGGCGAGTTCAAGCCATTCTGTCTGTCCGTTTTTCAAGTCATAAAAAATCACCGTACAGGTCAGCTCAACAGTCATACAAACCGCCAAACGACAGTCGATTCCAAAATGACTGGACTTTAAGAACATAGGGTTTTATATTCCTAAAAAAAGAATCAGCAGTCTAAACTCACGATTGACATAGGAGGCGTCATGCTCCGTTCCGTCGATTTAAAGGACTACATGCTGACGAAACCCGTCGTCATTTCCGCTAATGCTCATTTATTTGAAGCCATTGATCTTATTGTAAAAAACCGTGTATCCGGCCTCTGCGTGGTCGACGAGAAAGGTCACCTGCAGGGGATCTTGTCCGAACTGGACTGCATGAGAGGCATTCTCAACGCCACCTACCACCAGGACTCTGCAGGTGAAGTCGCTAAATATATGGTCACTGAGCATATTAACTGTGCCAGGCCAGGCGATGATATCGTTAATATCGCCCAGGATATGTTGAGCAAAGGGCAACGTCGACGCCCCGTCATTGATGAGAATGGAAAGCTGGTGGGACAAATTACCTGCCGCCGGATTCTGGCCGCCGTGAAGTCCTTTAATGCGACCGCAGTACCTGCGTAATGATCACCTGCCCGTCTGGGCCACCCCGATTGCTTGAACTTTCAAAGTTAATAAAGTTGATGTTGCACTGGTTTTTCTCTGCAACACGTCAGGGCTATTGATCAGGGATTATGCGTTTACCCAGGCTGATCACATCGTCTGTCACATAACCAAGGGCATCATAAAATCGAAGTACGTTTTTATTGGAGCTTCTCACCACAATATTCAGTTTTGGGCACCCCATCTCAAGTAGCGTCTGCTCTATCCAGGCCATAATCTTTCGACCATAACCACTCTCCTGATAATCGGGAGAGACAGCAAGATAATACACCGAGCCCCGATAGCCATCGTAGCCTGCCATCGCTGACGCCATAATCTGGCCATCAACCTCACCGACAACAAACAGTTCCGGTTGCACTGTTAGTTTTCTGGCGATGTCCTGTTGCGGATTGTTCCAGGGTCGGGTTAGTCCGCATTGCTCCCAAAGTGAAATAACACTTGCTATGTCTTTCTTATCAAACTGCCGAATTTTCATTATCTTTATCAGCTCATTAACCAGATTTCAGGCCTTTATTTAGAAGCATATTGAACATTGGGCAATCCCTTAAAATTACTACCTTGAGTCCAAATATCAGTTTTTGGTTGCCGGGTCCCAGTGTTCTATGATTTTTCCGTCTTCAATGCGAAACATATCAAACCAGGTCGTGGTGTAGGTCTCACCTGGCGCATCAGGCTCTTGGTATTCCCTGGCAAAAGACAGCATTACCAGATCGCGTTCGGCAACAATGGAGACCAGCGGTGCCTGGATCTCATCTTCGATGGGTCGGGGCTCTCTTACTTGCGAAAAGAACTCTACAAAAGCGGCTCGGCCTGTTTCTACAGTCGGATTATGCTGAATATAGGATTCATGCATATACGTTTCAATATTTTCCATATGCCCGCCTTCGAACACTTCACGCCAGAAGTCGTACACCAGTTGTTTATTGGCAGCCAGTGCTGGGTTGCTGCTTTCCAGCAGTACTTGCTGGTCGTCGGTGGCAACAACAGGTTCAGCTGCATAGGAACTGGTGACAAACAGCGCACTGACCAGCAGTATGATATGCGCATTTTTCATACAAATATCCTCTGAGAAAAAAAGATGGTTTATTAATTTCGCAGAGGTATTTTTATCATTGTCACTGCTAATAATTTATACATACTACAATGAATGTATAAATCTGACAAACTTTGCGTATTGCCTATTAAATTATTCTCGTAAGATTTTCTCCATGACCTTCCCTTTCGCCAGTTCATCAATCAGCTTGTCCAGATAGCGTATTTTCTGCATCAGGGGATCTTCAACATCCTCAACGCGTACTCCACAAACGACCCCTTTGATCAGCGCGCTGTCAGGATTAAAGTCGGGAGCCTGGGCAAAAAATGTCCGAAAATCGTTCTCCTGATCAACCTGAGCCTGTAATTCATCCTGGCTATAACCCGTCAACCAGCAAATGATTTCATCTACCTCTGCTCTGCTTCGGTTCTTTCGCTCTGCTTTTTGAACGTACATCGGATATACCCTGGCAAAGGGCATTGAAAATATTTTGTGCTCAGGCATCTTAATTCCTCCCGGCTGTTTTTAGCCGCGCTCCAGGTTTACCAGATAATCGACAACCTCCAGCATCTGCTGATAACCACCCACATCAGTTGTTACCACAAACTTGCCATTCACATACATGGTTGGTGTTTGCGCAATACCATAGTCCTGAAACAATACAACCACACTTTTCATTATTTTCATGGTGTCACCCTTTTATTTTATAACGGGTATTTTATTTCTCGGTTGACTATAGCCTGAAACCTTCATAAACAGGAACATCTTGCCTCTTTCAAGGTACCAGTTGCCGAATATCTTTAAATGCTTATGAAGAATTGACTTGAACTCACAATCGCAGAAATATACCAATATATACCAGAAACAAATATATAGAGACAGCTATGGCAAAAACGCATGGACGTCTCTTCAAGACTTTAAAGCTTGTACAACCTCAGCGCATAACTTCTACGTTTAGCCTCATCCAAAGAACATCACACTGAAATAGTGGTAACCTCCTTTCAAGACTAAAAGACAACTCCGTGTCCAGTCATTAGGAGATCATAATGAGAACAAACCTCTCCCGTACTCCCAGAGTCGCGCTCTGTTCAGCTGCACTGCTGACATCTGTGATGTCGACAACTGCTCTGGCCCAGGACTGGGTACCTTCCCGTCACGGTGCGGATGACCGTATTGGTGCCGCAAATTATTTAAGTGCTGACAAAGTCCTGCAAGCTGCCGGGCTGATCACGACCGGCAAGGTCTATTCACTGGGAATAGAAACAGCAGAAGACTCTCCCGCTTACGGTTCCCGCAGCTATGAAATCGATATCGTTCCTGGCAGTGACAGCATACCCGTTGGTGCCGATGCCGTAACGTCTAATGATGAAAGAGTACGCACCAGTTTTGGAGTCGGTTCTCAGATTGATGGCCTGGGTCACCTGGGTGTGGGTCATCAGTATTACAACGGCCTGACTACCGAGCAGATTGCCAGTGATGCCGGGCTGGCAGAGTTGGGAACGCATACGATTCCACCGATTGTCACCCGCGGCGTATTGTTGGACATGACCGCCTATTTCAATGTTGATATGGTGGCAGAAGGCACCGCGTTTAATCAGGCCGAAATAGCAGCGGCTGCCAGCGAACAGGGTATTGAAATACAGCGCGGCGACGTGATGCTGTTTCATACCGGCTGGATGCAATTGCTCGGTAATGATGATGAACGTTTTATTTCCGTTCAGCCAGGCCCGGGTGTTGAAGGCGCCAGTTATCTTGCGGAACTGGGCGTGGTAGCTGTCGGTGCTGACACCCCTGCCCTGGAAGTGATTCCCTTTGAAAACCCCGATCGTGCCTTTGCGGTACACCAGACACTGCTGGCCAAAGAAGGTGTTTATATCCTTGAGAGCATGAACACCGCAGAGCTGGCCGCAGATGGCGTCCAGGAATTTCTGTTCGTACTGGGTCAGCCAAAATTTAAGGGCGCTGTGCAGGTCGTCATCAACCCGATTGCTATCCGATAGCAGATCGTGTGTGAAGTTCTGTGACGTTAGCTCACAGCCACTAGCACCAACGCGACCAGGCACCCTGGTGAGGCGCTGACTAATAATGCATTAACCAGACAGGAGAATGGGATACCTTGATGAAAGAGCGCATCAGCCACTACCCGGTTCTGGCATTTATTGCATTGACGGCAGCTATCACTGGCAGCGGTTGGGGCTTGCTGCTGACCATCTACGGCAGAGCTCCCATTGATGCACTGATATCGCAACCACTCGCCATTGTGCTGATTTATACTGGGGCGACTGGCCCCAGCCTGGCTGCCATCATTCTCACTGGATACACTAAGGGCAAAGACGGCCTGAGAGAGCTGGGGCACAGATTCACCCGCATCAAGTTCCCTGCTGGCACCTGGTTATTGGCAATGGGATTACCACTATTACTTGCTGTCATGGCTACTTTGTTGCACAGCATTTTCAGTGAAACGCTGGGCGATATCGTTCTGCCTGCCTGGTACCGGTTATTGCCACCAGCGTTGTTTGTGGCGTTGCTGGCCGGCCCCTTATGTGAAGAAGTCGGCTGGCGTGGTTACCTGCAACCCCATTTGCTAAATCGCTTTTCAGTCACTGGCACAGCTGTCATCATTGGCACCATCTGGTGTTTCTGGCATATCCCCCTGTCTTTTACTCCAGGTACCACACCTCCTTTAAGCTCTCCTGGAGCATGGGGCCTTTACTGGGTCGATACTATCCTGGTATCAGCGATCATGTTAGCCATTGTTGTTCATGCCAGCGGCAGCATACTGGCAGCGATAGCTTTCCACTGGATGTCCAATATCGCCCTCAGCGGCATACTGCAACCGCTGTATCCGGCGGCGACCGACAGTGCCTGGTCAGAGGTTCAGCAGATCCACTTGGTCTTGCTGGCAATCTGCACCCCCATCGCTCTGTGGCTGGCACATCGGCGGATAAATCGCGACGCGGAACCGAATGGACATTTACAGCAACGCCGTCAGCACCTATAGTCTGTTCACTACACGAATGATAATAAAGGAAATTGACATGAATCCGACAATGAAACACGTGTACACCGGCCTGCTTTGCGCAGGCACCCTTCTCCTTGCAGCCTGTAATCAGCAAACTGGTTCAGAAGACAACATGACAGCCTCTTCGCCTGAATCTGTTGATGTGCCTTCTGCCGTACCATCATCTGCAGCTATGGCAGCTGAGGCAGACATGCCCGGTAACACTGTGACAGGTGAGGGTCTGGACAACCCTGCTCCGAATGTCACCCGCAACTGGGGCGACTTGCCCGAAGGCCGTGAGTGGGGTTCCACTGCCGGCATCGATATCGACCCTGACGACGGTCATGTCTGGGCCTATGAACGCTGCGGAGCGAACAGCTTCGGTTCCGGCGTACCGATCAACTGTCACACCAACCCGGTTGATCCGATCTTCAAGTTTGATCGCAATACCGGCGAAGTGCTGGCCAATTTTGGTGGCGGTATTATGGTGACCCCGCACGGCATCCATGTCGATGACGAAGGCAATGTCTGGGTAACCGACTTTGCCGTTAATGAGGAAGGCACCAAAGGCCATCAGGTGCACAAATTCAGCCCGGATGGCGAACTGCTGATGAGCCTGGGTACGGCAGGACAGGCAGGCAACGACAGCGAACACTTCAACCAGCCCAATGATGTAGTGGTTGGCCCTAATGGCAATATTTACGTAGCCGACGGCCACAGCGGCCAGGGCATGATCACTCGTGAACAACTGGCAGAAGGCCGCGCTAACGGTCAAACCGCACGCATCATGAAGTTCGACCCACAAGGCAATTTCCTGATGCAATGGGGTGAACTCGGTCTTGATCACGGCGATTTCCGCACCCCACACGCCCTGGATTTTGACTCCGAAGGCCGCCTCTGGGTGGCTGATCGCGGCAACCACCGCCTCGAAGTGTTTGATCAGGACGGTAACTACCTGGAGTCGCGCTATCAGTTCAGCCGGGTCAGTGGCATCTTCATCACGGAGGAAGACATGCTCTATGCCATTGACTCCGAGTCCAGCCCGACCAACCACCCCGGCTGGGTCAACGGCGTACGCATTGGCCATGTCGATCACGATCACGTCACCGGCTGGATTCCACCGTTTGAACGGGAAGACCGTCTGGCACAGGGCACCGCCGGTGAAGGCGTTGCGGTCGATGCTGACGGCAATGTCTATGCAGCTGAAGGGCCTAACTCGATTAATCAGGCTGGTGGTGCGTTTACCAAGTACTCAATTCAGTAAATCGCCAATAGACAAACAACACCAAAAGGCCCGGACAGCATTGTTCGGGCCTTTTTATTGGCTACAACTTATTGGCTGCAACCGTTTTATTGGCAACGGCAGTCCCTTGCGCCCTCTCCGTTTCATCCGCTTGACACATCATCAGCATCGACTTTTGCCGGCTAAATCTATATAGTCGCGGCTCGTTTCGCCGCACCACACATTGCAGGGTGCGGCGCCTTTATTTCTTTCGTAATACCCCAGGACACATCTTTGATTTCCGTCGCTAACGTCACTATGCAGTTTGGCTCTGAGCCATTGTTCGAAAATATCTCCGCCAAATTCGGTAACGGCAACCGTTATGGCCTGATCGGTGCTAACGGTTGTGGCAAGTCCACCCTGATGAAAATTCTCAGTGGCGCGCTGACACCAACCGCCGGCAGTGTCTCCATTGACCCTGGTTTGAAAGTCGGCACGCTAAGTCAGGATCAGTTTGCCTTCGAAGACTACAGCGTCGTGGATGCCGTCATTATGGGCGATGTTGAGCTGTGGAAAATCAAACAGGAACGCGATCGCATCTATGCCCTGCCGGAAATGTCGGAAGAAGATGGCATGAAGGTGGCGCACCTGGAGGGCGAGTTTGCGGAGATGGACGGTTACAGCGCCGAAAGCCGTGCCGGTGACATTTTGCTGGAAGCAGGGATCCCCGAAGAATACCATTTCGGTTCAATGAAACAGGTGGCACCGGGCAAGAAAGTGCGTGTGTTACTGGCTCAGGCGTTATTTGCCGATCCGGAAATCCTGCTACTGGACGAGCCGACCAACAACCTGGACCTGCATACCATTGAATGGCTGGCTGATGTACTGAACCAGCGCAAATCCACCATGATTATCATTTCTCATGATCGCCACTTTTTGAACTCGGTCTGCACGCATATGGCGGATATCGATTATGGCGAGCTGCGCGTGTATCCTGGCAACTATGAATACTTTGTTGAAGCCTCAACACTGATTCGCGACCAGCTGCTGGCGGAAAACGCCCAGAAAAGCGCGGAAATGGATGAGCTACAGGCCTTTGTGAACCGTTTCTCTGCCAATGCATCCAAGGCCAAACTGGCCAGCTCACGCGCCAAGAAGCTGGAAAAAATCCAGCTCGACGAAGTGAAGTCCTCCAGTCGTATATCGCCTTCTATCCGTTTGAAACAGCACAAGAAGCTGCACCGCCAGGCGCTCATTCTGGAAAAACTGGGTCATGGATATGACGATGAGAACCTGTTCAGTGATATCAATCTGATTCTGGAGGCAGGCTCCAGGGTCGCAGTGATCGGGGAAAATGGTGCCGGAAAGACCACCTTCCTCAAATGCCTGATCAATGAACTGGAGCCAAACAATGGCGTCATCAAATGGTCGGAAAATGCATCCATTGGTTATTGTCCTCAGGACAGCGCCAGGGATTTTGATTGTGACCTGACCCTGTTTGAGTGGATGTCCCAGTGGCGCATGCCCAAGCATGATGATCTGATGATTCGAGGCATGCTGGGCCGTTTGCTGTTCACCGCCGATGATGCCAACCGCAAGGCGCGTGTTTGCTCCGGTGGTGAAAAAAACCGACTGATGTTCGGCAAGCTGATGATGCAGGACATCAATGTACTGATCATGGACGAGCCGACCAACCACCTGGATATGGAAGCGATTGAGGAGCTGAACAAGGCACTCAAAGCATTTGACGGCACACTGATTTTTGTCAGTCACGACCGCGAATTTGTTTCCTCACTGGCAACCCATGTGATCGAAATCAAAGAAAACGAAGTGATCAATTTTAAGGGCAGCTACGAGGAATATACGGCGCACCGATATTAATGGCAGAATTTTTATTTACTGCCTCCCAGGCTGACTGACTTCTGTTACACTGAAATGGCTATTCTGTGCAAAAACATAACAACATGATGCTTGAGGGGACGAATAAAAATGACCCTGAAACACGCCACTGCAGAAACCGAGCGCATTTCGTATCCACCTGGCCCAGGCTCCCTGCCGCGCCGCCAATTCCTCTCTATGGCAGGGGCTGCGACCGTGCTTGTGGCCACCAGCCTGGCTGGCCAAAGCAGTAGCGCTGCAACCGCCGGCTCGGCCGCACCCCATGTCAAAGCCCTGGTGTTTGATGTCTTTGGCACAGTGGTCGACTGGCGCGGATCCATTATCCGTGAAGGTCAGCTACTGGCTGAGCGCAAAGGATATAACGTTGACTGGGGCGAGTTTGCTGACCGCTGGCGGGCAGGTTACGGTCCATCCATGAACCGGGTCCGCAACGGCGAATTGCCCTGGACCAAACTGGATGATCTTCATCGCATGGTGCTGGATGAACTGGTTGAAGAGTTCTCCCTGTCAGACATGAGCGAAGAAGAGCTTCAGCATTTAAATTACGCCTGGCACCGCCTCACACCCTGGCCGGACGTCATTGCGGGTTTAAGTCGCCTGAAAAATGAATACCCGATCGCTACGCTGTCAAATGGCAATGTCTCTTTGCTGATGAACATGGCCAAAAATGCCGGCCTCCCCTGGGATACGATTATGTCAGCTGAATTATCCCGCCACTATAAACCTGACCCGGAAGCCTATTTGAAAGCGCCCGAGCTGTTCAGCCTGGAGCCAGGTGAAGTCATGCTGGTGGCAGCGCACCCCAGTGATCTCAGAGCAGCCGCAGCTGCCGGATTAAGCACTGGTTATGTCCACCGGGCGCTGGAGCGCGGGGCAGAGAATCCCAAGACCCGGCCTGATCCAGGGCAGTTTGATATTTATGCCGAGGATTTTCTGGACCTGGCACGGCAGCTTGGTGCCTAGATACTAGGGTTTGTTTTCAGCAGTGCCTAAGCCGTGGGGGCAGGCGATTTGAATTGCTTGCGTGCCTGTGCGACTTTCTTCCGGAAGACACAACCCTCAGCGTGATCATTAACCAGTCCGGCCGCCTGCATGAAGGCATACACCGTTGTCGGGCCAACAAATTTCCAGCCCCGTTTTTTCAGGGTTTTGGAAAACAACACAGACTGGTCAGTGGTGGAGACAGTTTGAGGCTCGGGCAAATCAGCGGCACTGGGTTCAAATTGCCAGAAAAAAGCGGCAAGCGACCCCTCCTGCTTTACCATCTCGCAGGCCTGTTTCGCGTTATTAATAGCAGCCTCAATTTTGCCGCGATGCCGAACAATACCTTCATCCTGCAGAAGACGCTCGACATCTTTTTCGGTAAATTTAGCAACCTTCTTGAAATCAAAATGCTTAAAGGCTTTTCTGAAGTTGTCACGCTTGGCCAGAATGGTTCGCCAGCTCAACCCTGACTGAAAACTCTCCAGGGTCAGCTTTTCGAACAGACGAATGTCGTCATCAACGGGGTAGCCCCACTCGTTGTCGTGATAGTCGATGTACTCCGGGGTGGCTGAGCACCAGAAACAGCGGGCTTTTCCGTCCTCGCCTTTTACTGTTGAAGTCATAGTTACCTCATTTCCCTGTTTTGGACATCCGTTCATTACCATGTTTGAAGTGGCCAGTGGCTTTGGCCATGATCAGTTGCGCAGCATCACTGTCGCCCGATGTAACCCGGCTGAGAAACTTTGCTGCTTCGGCACCGCTGAGGGTCGTGACCACCCTGTCCTTATAAGCGATTTGAACCAAACCGTTCTTTGTCGAGCGGTAGCTGAAAGGTGCTTCCGCAATCATATCACAACCGCCCGTCCAGCCATTCAAATACTCGATCCAGTGTCACCCACTCGTCCCACTCTGGTGATCCATAATAATGGGTACCGTTATCAATACGAATCAGGGCTGAATCCTTCCCTTCTGCCGTCAGGGCTGCATGCATGCGTTCACTTTGATCAATGGATACCCGCGTATCAGCTTCACCATGGAGCATCAGTACGCTGGCATTAATTTGATCAGCTACGAACAAGGGTGACCTGTCCTTCTTTGTGCCTGGTGTGGCACAAACCCCGTTTACATAGCTATCTATCATACCCTCATCAAGATCAGTCGCTTCATGCCAGGTAGTGACGTCTGTTAGCGGATAGAAGGCGATAACGGCCTTCACCCTCGAATTGATTGCTGCAGTTAACAAACCAACCTGTCCACCCTGAGATTCGCCTAGAATCCCGATTCGATCAGGATCAACTCCAGGCTGTTGCGATAACCACTCTACCACTTTTGAAACATCATCCGGCTGAACCAGACCACAATCGTTAACTCCACCGGTATGCGGCCATCCCCTCAGCGTGATAACCAGTCCCATAATATTCTGACGATCCGAGAAATAATGAGCATAGTAGGAAGCGTCAACACCGGCATGTTCTCCCTCTGGCCGCCAACCGTGAATGTGGATAATCGCCGGTTTAAGCTCGTCGCTCTCAGGGCCGACATCGTAGATCATGCCTTCGTAGTTAATATCACCAACAGGAATGGATACAGGAACAGGCCCGGCACGCCAGGGGCGTTGGGCGAGTGCTGGAACAGAGGATATGAGCAACATTGCCGCAATTATGCTGATGAGACTGTTAATTGGATTCAACATTAAACTATTCCTTAGCAGCAACTTTTTCTTTAAGTATGCACCTAAGATCAGGGAATGCAATTTAATGTTCAGGAATGCGTTCATCATAAACCCAGGCAACCAAACCATCTCTTAAGATAGTGCGCCATCGATTTCTGTTGTTGTTCACCATCCAGGTAATTGTAATATCACTATCCGGGTAATAGAGTATTTGGGAAGTATACTCCAAAGAATCTCCCCCTTTGTGAACCCTATTCCGCCCCATACTATCTGTGTCGACATGCCAGCCATAAGATTCCTCTTCAGTGGGGTCCAGCATTTTTTCTCGTTGCTGTTCCGGCACCGGACTTTGCCGAAGCAACTCGTCAACAAGATAAACCAGATCTTTTGCACGAGCATAAACTCCTGCAGCACCAATTGTTCCCCACTCGAATGTTTCCCTGCCTTCTGAAACAGAATCCTGCCCCTGGCGTAAAGCGTAACCATAAGCAAGAGAATCTTTTATGTCATCTCTCTCGGTATAAAAGTAAATATTATTCAACGAACCAGACAGCAATCTGGAGTCGATAAACTCCTGCCATTGCTCACCACTAGCGATTTCAAGTATTGCTGCCAATAAACTATAACCGGCATTTGTATATCTGTGAGTTATTGTCAAATCTGGTGTTCAGACATTTGATCAAGCGACTTTCTGGTCAGCTGTTATCACCTCTTCACCATCCTTGAACTTCACACCCTGGACCACCTTGGCCAGGTAATTAAACCCGCGCTG
>Ga0208032_1000078_pt1 | contig 92225 bp, 89 predicted proteins | sample MalvirAntarct_66_FD_184254 | JGI IMG/M metagenome (GOLD analysis project Ga0208032, IMG submission 184254) | Marine viral communities from the Global Malaspina Expedition - Malaspina viral metaG Antarct_66 (SPAdes) (version 2) | ecosystem: Environmental > Aquatic > Marine > Oceanic | place: West... | reverse complement strand
CAGGTTCTGCATTAAAAGCCCTGGAAGGGGATACCAGTGAGATTGGAGCGCCATCGATAATCAAGCTGCTGGAAGAGATGGATGCGTACATTCCAGAGCCAGAGCGAGCGATTGACGGGGATTACTTGATGCCGGTTGAGGATGTGTTCTCAATTTCAGGTCGTGGCACAGTGGTGACAGGACGAATCGAGCGCGGAATAGTGAAAGTGGGCGAAGAAGTGGAGATTGTCGGGATTAAAGAGACCATCAAGACCACCTGTACGGGCGTTGAGATGTTCCGCAAGCTGTTAGACGAAGGTCGCGCAGGGGATAATGTGGGAATATTGTTGCGCGGAACGAAGCGGGATGAAGTGGAGCGCGGTCAGGTGTTGTGTAAGCCGGGCAGTATCACGCCTCATACGAAATTTGAAGCAGAAGTCTACATTTTGTCAAAGGATGAAGGTGGTCGTCATACGCCATTTTTCAATGGATATCGTCCACAGTTTTACTTCCGCACCACGGATGTAACCGGCGCCTGTGAGTTACCGGAAGGCGTGGAGATGGTCATGCCGGGAGATAACGTGAAGATGGAAGTAAGCATGATAGCCCCGATTGCGATGGAAGAAGGCTTGCGCTTTGCGATCCGCGAAGGTGGACGCACAGTAGGTGCAGGTGTGGTCGCGAAGATCATAGAATAATCCAGATTGTTAACTAAAAGAGTAAAATAGGCCAGTAGCTCAATTGGCAGAGCGACGGTCTCCAAAACCGTAGGTTGGGGGTTCAAGTCCCTCCTGGCCTGCCAATACTGGCAGAAGAATTTAAGGAAATAGTAAAATGGCCGAAACGGCTGAACAGACAAATAGCGGGATGGATAAAGTCAAACTAGCATTGGCTGCAATCCTTCTGCTTGTTGGGTTTTACGGGTTCTATCAATATGCGGATCAGCCGCTTTTATACCGGGTACTTGGTATACTGCTGTTTGCAATTGTTGCTGCCGGAATAGCATTAACCACGACTAAAGGTCGTTCGTTAATGGGATTTATGCAATCTGCGCGAACAGAAGTTCGCAAAATGGTTTGGCCTACCCGGGCGGAAACACTACAGACAACACTGGTTATACTGGTGGTGGTTGTGCTGGTGGGATTATTTCTCTGGTTGCTGGATACATTCCTGGGCTGGATCATGAGAATGATCATTGGATAATCGAGGAGTAGCGATATGGCATTAAGATGGTATGTAGTCCACGCTTATTCTGGATTTGAAAATCAGGTGAAGCGTTACTTGCATGAACGTATAGAGCGTTTGGGAATGCAGGACAAATTCGGCGAGATATTAGTGCCGATGGAAGAAGTAGTCGAGATGCGCGAAGGCCAGAAGAAGCGAAGTGAGCGTAAATTCTTTCCTGGTTACGTGCTGGTACAAATGGATATGGATGATGATTCCTGGCATCTGGTTAAAGATGTCCCTAAAGTACTTGGATTTATCGGAGGAACTACCGATAAACCGGCGCCAATCCCGGATCGCGAGGCTGATGCTATATTGCAGCGGATTCAGGATGGAGTAGATAAACCACGACCGAAAGTGCTGTTTGAGCCGGGTGAAGTGGTTCGCGTCACTGATGGTCCATTTAATGATTTCAATGGTGTCGTTGAAGAAGTGAATTATGAGAAGAGCCGTATGCTTGTTGCGGTTCAGATATTTGGGCGTTCAACTCCGGTTGAACTGGAGTTCGGCCAGGTAGAGAAAGGTTAAGTAGTAACAGCAAGAGAAGTAGTGCGCAATTCCTGTAGCGATATGGGGATTGCGCCAATTTTAAACATGACACGGGGAGCGATGAACTGGATTTATCGCGATTGCACCCGTAAGGAGCTAAAATGGCGAAGAAAATTGAAGCTTATATCAAGCTTCAGGTTCCGGCGCAGGATGCTAATCCTAGCCCACCTGTAGGACCTGCGTTAGGTCAGCATGGCGTGAATATCATGGAATTCTGTAAAGCATTTAATGCACAGACACAGAATCTTGAAAAAAGCATGCCTGTCCCAGTTGTGATCACGGTATATAACGACCGCAGTTTCACATTTATTATGAAGACGCCACCTGCGTCGGTCCTTCTCAAGAAGGCAGCAGGGGTTCCAAAAGGATCAGGTACACCCAATACGAATAAGGTAGGCAAAGTCACTCGAGCCCAGCTTGAAGAAATTGCTAAAACCAAAGAACCAGATCTGACAGCAGCTGACCTGGATGCCGCAGTGCGTACTATTGCAGGCAGTGCTCGTAGTATGGGTCTTGAGGTGGAGGGAGTTTAATCATGGCTAAAGCAGGGAAAAATATCAGAGCCGCTCGTGAAAAAATAAATACCGAGCAGGCGTATGCACCAGTAGAAGCAATGTCGGTGGTTAAAGACAATGCGCGTGCAAAATTTGTTGAATCAATTGACGTGGCAGTAAACCTGGGTATTGACCCACGTAAATCTGACCAGGTTGTTCGTGGCGCTACAGTATTACCTAACGGAACTGGTAAAACAGTACGTGTTGCCGTGTTTGCGCAAGGTGATCAGGCTAAAGCCGCACAAGATGCAGGTGCTGACATAGTCGGTTTTGATGATCTCGCTGATGAGGTTAAAAAAGGCGAAATGAATTTTGATGTTGTCATTGCAACACCAGATGCAATGCGCGTCGTAGGTCAGCTCGGTCAAATACTGGGTCCACGTGGATTAATGCCAAACCCGAAAGTGGGTACCGTGACACCCGATGTTGAAAGTGCGGTGAAAAATGCAAAATCAGGTCAAGTGCGTTATCGCGCAGACAAGACCGGCATTGTGCATTGCAGTATCGGTAAAGTGGATTTTGATGCGCAAAAGCTGGTAGAAAATCTGGAAGCCCTGATTGCAGATCTGGTGAAGGCGAAACCGTCTTCTGCCAAAGGTATTTACCTGAAAAAAGTCACTGTTTCGTCAACCATGGGTGTGGGTGTACTGGTCGATCAGGCTGCATTGGCATAGATATATTTAAAAACCATAGCGAGGATTAATGTTCTCGCTAGATTAAGTAACTTTGGGCTGTTTCATAATAATTTGAATAATTATGTACGGCCGTCAAAGACCGCAGGAACGGCGAGTTTGTCGTTTAATTGAAGAAATGAATCCTGCGCAGACGGTGGCTCCATTCGGAATTTTCTGGGTTGGAACACTGCAATCGTGTTAGCAAGTAATTGCTAACTTATGTAGCAACTCTTGGATTGGATTTTCTGATTCGAGATCAACTTAGGAGGAACCATACTGTGGCATTAAACCTAGCAGGCAAAAAAGTAGTTGTGTCTGAGGTTGCTGCGGTTGCTGCTGAAGCCCATTCGGCGATTGCTGCCGAATACCGAGGACTCGGTGTTGATGCTCTGACTGAATTGCGAACTAAAGCACGCCAGGGTGGCGTGTATGTGCGAGTGGTTAAAAACACACTTGCCAAGCGCGCATTAGAGGGCACTGAATTCGAGTGTATGAATGATGGTTTAGTCGGACCTATGATTCTTGCGTTTTCGCAGGAAGACCCAGGTTCAGCTGCACGCATTATCAAGGACTTCAGGAAAGAGCATGATTTGCTTAATGTCAAAATGCTTTCCATTGGTGGCCAGCTTCTAGAAACATCAGAGCTGGATCGATTGGCAAGCCTACCGACGAAGGATCAGGCAATCAGTATGTTAATGGCAGTAATGAAAGCGCCGGTCGAGAAATTCGTCCGCACTTTGGCAGAACCGCACGCAAAAATGGTGCGAACTGTGGCTGCTGTACGCGACCAAAAGCAAACTTAAAGTTAAGTCACTTAACGGTTTTATATTTTTTAGGAGCATTTAGAAATGGCTGTATCACAAGAAGATATTTTGGAAACTATTTCCAATATGACAGTAATGGAAGTCGTAGATTTGATTTCTGCGATGGAAGAGAAATTCGGCGTTTCTGCAGCGGCAGCAGTCGCAGCAGCACCTGCAGCAGCAGCTGGAGGCGGCGAAGCAGCAGCAGAGAAGGACGAATTTGATGTTGTTATGAGTAGTTTTGGTGGCAACAAGGTTGCTGTTATTAAAGTAGTTCGGGCTATTACTGGTCTTGGACTTAAAGAAGCCAAAGAAATGGTAGAGAGTGCACCTTCTACTGTTAAGGAAGCGGCATCTAAAGACGAAGCAGAAGACGTAAAGAAGCAGCTTGAAGAAGCTGGCGCTGTTGTAGAACTTAAGTAATTCTACACATTACGTGCTTCATAGCATCGCGACGCGAACACATGTTATGGGTGATTCCATAGCATGTGTTCGCTCGTGGTTGCTTAAATAAATTTGTTACACAAAACAATTACTGAAAAACATTTCATCGCGATGAAGATTGCTCAGATGTTTTTCAGTAATCAGTTTAAAGCCCGGATACGAGGAGGCTAAATGCAATACAGTTTCACCGAGAAGAAACGAGTTCGAAAGGACTTCGGTAAGCGACCACAGATTCTTGAAGTACCTTACATGCTTCAGATTCAGTTGGCATCTTATCGACAATTTCTGCAATTAGATGCAAGTGCTGAAAATAGAGCAGATACCGGATTGCATGGTGCGTTTAATACCGTATTCCCAATTGAGAGTTATTCCGGGAACGTAATTCTGGAATATGTGAGCTACCGACTTGGCAAGCCAGTATTTGATGTTAAAGAATGTCAGCTGCGCGGATTGACATACGCCGCTCCTTTGCGAGTCACCGTACGTCTGGTTATCTACGATAAAGATGCGCCAGCCAGCCAGAAGAAAGTTAAAGACGTTAAAGAGCAGGAAGTTTACATGGGCGAACTTCCTCTCATGACCGATACCGGCACTTTCGTTATCAATGGTACAGAGCGTGTCATTGTTTCCCAGTTACATCGTTCGCCTGGTGTGTTCTTTGATCATGATAAAGGCAAGACGCATTCATCTGGTAAATTATTGTATTCGGCTCGAATTATTCCTTACCGTGGTTCCTGGCTGGATATGGAATTCGATCCCAAGGACTGTTTGTTCGTCCGTATTGATCGCCGCAGAAAACTGGCTGCAAGCATACTGTTACGTGCATTGGGTTACGATACCCAGGAAATCCTGGCGATGTTCTTTGATACGCATAAAATCAAAGTATCCAAAAAAGGTTTTGAACTTGCATTAACGCCTGAACATTTGCGTGGTGAGATTGCTGCATTTGATATTGAGATTAAAGGCAATGTGCTGGTTGAAGCAGGTCGACGTATTACTATGCGCCACGTGCGTCAGCTTGAAGAAGCGAAATTAAAGACGTTAATTGTTCCCCAGGAATATTTCATGGGGAAAGTCATTGCACATGACATTGTCGATGAGGAAACAGGCGAATTAATTTTCCATGCCAACGAAGAGTTGAGCGAAGAGAATATTCACAAGCTTGAAGAAAGTGGTATTAAAGAGTTTGAAATTTTGTATACCAACGAAATTGATCGTGGTCCTTACATCTCGCAAACACTGGCTATTGACTCAACCACGACGGAATTGGAAGCACAGGTAGAAATTTACCGCATGATGCGTCCAGGTGAGCCACCAACGAAAGAAGCAGCGCAGTCATTATTTAATAACCTGTTCTTCTCGGCGGATCGCTATGATCTTTCACCTGTAGGAAGAATGAAGTTCAACCGTCGTATTGGACGCGAAGAAACCACTGGCGAAGGCACGCTAAGTAAAGAAGATATTCTTGATGTAATGCGAGTGCTAATTGATATCCGCAATGGTAATGGCATGGTTGATGATATTGACCATCTCGGTAACCGTCGCGTGCGCTGCGTAGGTGAGATGGCGGAAAATGTTTTCCGTGTTGGTCTGGTTCGGGTTGAACGTGCCGTGAAAGAGCGTTTAACGCTGGCAGAATCTGAAGGCCTGATGCCGCAAGAGATGATAAATGCCAAGCCTGTGGCAGCAGCAATTAAAGAATTCTTTGGTTCAAGTCAGTTGTCCCAGTTTATGGATCAGAACAATCCATTGTCGGAAGTGACACACAAACGCCGTATTTCAGCGCTGGGTCCAGGTGGTCTGACGCGTGAACGTGCCGGGTTTGAAGTGCGTGACGTACACCCGACTCACTATGGTCGAGTATGTCCAATTGAGACGCCTGAAGGTCCTAATATTGGATTGATTAACTCTCTGGCAATTTATGCGCGAACCAATGACTATGGATTTTTGGAAACACCTTACCGCAAGGTGACCAAAGGTAAAGCGACAGGTGATATTGAATATCTTTCAGCGATTGAAGAAAGTCAGTATGTTATCGCCCAGGCAAATGCCAGTCTCGATGACAAGGGTAACCTGGTTGACGAACTTGTTTCATGTCGACATCTGAACGAATTTGCTTTGTCGACTCCTGACAAAGTTGAATACATGGATGTATCGCCCAAGCAGATAGTGTCTGTGGCTTCATCGCTGATTCCATTCCTGGAGCACGATGATGCTAACCGTGCATTAATGGGCTCAAACATGCAGCGTCAGGCAGTACCAACACTGCGGGCTGATAAGCCATTAGTGGGAACCGGTATTGAGCGGGCACTGGCTATCGATTCTGGTGCCTCAGTGGTTGCCAAGCGAGGCGGTGTTGTTGACACCGTAGATGCCGGGCGTGTTGTTGTACGTGTTAATGATGATGAAACTCAGCCTGGCGAAGCCGGTGTTGATATATATGCATTCACTAAATACACGCGTTCTAACCAGAATACGTGTATTAACCAGAAGCCACTGGTGAGGCCAGGTGATGTGATTGCCCGTGGTGATGTACTTGCTGATGGGCCATCTACGGATATGGGTGAACTGGCGCTAGGGCAAAACATGCTGGTCGCTTTCATGCCGTGGAATGGCTACAACTTCGAGGATTCAATCCTTATCTCTGAGCGTGTGGTTGAAGAAGACCGTTTCACAACAATCCATATTGAAGAAATGAGTTGTGTGGCACGTGATACTAAATTAGGTGCAGAAGAGATCACTGCTGATATTCCAAATGTCAGCGAAAGCCTGCTAGCCAAACTGGATGATTCGGGCATTGTTTATGTCGGTGCTGAAGTTAAGCCGGGCGATATTCTGGTAGGTAAAGTAACTCCTAAAGGGGAAACTCAATTAACACCGGAAGAAAAGCTGTTAAGGGCTATCTTTGGTGAAAAAGCATCAGACGTTAAAGATACTTCATTGCGAGTGCCGTCAGGCATGGAAGGCACGGTCATTGACGTGCGAGTATTTACACGTGATGGTGTGGAAAAAGATCGTCGGGCACTGCAGATAGAAGAAGCAGAAATCGAGCAGGTCAAAAAAGACATGCGCGACCAGTTGCGAATTCACGAGGAAGATATTTTCAATCGTGTTGAGCGCCTGATTACCAACAAGGTCGCAGAAGGCGGCCCGGATGGTTTGAAGTCTGGTGAAAAAGTATCAGCAGGCTACTTGCAGGGATTGTCACGTGATCGATGGTTTGAGATCCGCATGCGTGATGAGGCAGTCAATGAAAGCCTTGAGCAACTATCTCAAAGTATTGCCAACCAGCGTGAAATTGCAGAACAGCGCCTGGTTGAGCAGAGAGAAAAGATTACTGCGGGTGATGATCTGGCGCCCGGCGTACTGAAAATGGTTAAGGTTTACCTGGCCGTCAAACGTCGTATGCAACCAGGTGACAAAATGGCGGGTCGTCATGGAAACAAAGGTGTAGTTTCAATGATTGTGCCAGTAGAAGACATGCCACATAAACCAGACGGTACACCAGTTGATATCGTGCTTAACCCGCTTGGTGTTCCATCCCGAATGAACGTAGGCCAGGTGCTGGAGATCCATCTTGGTATGGCAGCGAAAGGCCTGGGGATGAAAATTCAGGGTATGCTCGACAATAATGGAAAACCTGCCGAGTTACGCAGCTTCCTGGATGAAATCTACAATCAGGATGAAGGCACCAAAGTTGATCTTGGACAGTTTAATGACGAAGAAATCATGACACTGTCAGGTAATCTGCAAGGTGGTGTGCCAATGGCAACACCTGTATTTGATGGCGCTGAAGAGCATGAGATCAAGCGTATGCTGAAACTGGCTGATTTGCCTGAGGATGGTCAGACAGAATTGATCGATGGCCGTACCGGCGAGCAGTTCGAGCGCAGAGTCACGGTAGGTTACATGCACATTCTTAAGCTGAATCATCTGGTTGACGACAAGATGCATGCTAGATCAACCGGGCCATACAGTCTGGTCACGCAGCAGCCGCTGGGTGGTAAGGCACAATTCGGTGGTCAGCGATTTGGTGAAATGGAAGTATGGGCGCTGGAAGCTTATGGCGCTGCATATACCCTGCAGGAAATGCTAACCGTGAAATCAGACGATGTTGCTGGACGTAACAAGATGTACAAGAACATTGTTGATAACGATCAGCAGATGGAAGCAGGTATGCCTGAATCATTTAACGTTCTGATGAAGGAGATACGTTCACTCGGTATTAATATCGAGCTGGAACAGAATGACTAGGTCTGCAAGACCCGAACAGAACGATAATCCATAGAGCGAATTTTGCGATTTAAATTGAAACTTTCGTAGACCCAGCAGGAGACACGATGAAAGACTTATTAAACTTATTAAAACAACAGGGCCAGTCTGAAGATTTTGACTCGATCAAAATAGGGCTTGCTTCACCTGACATGATTCGGTCGTGGTCGTTTGGCGAGGTAAAGAAGCCGGAAACGATAAACTACCGAACATTCAAGCCAGAACGTGATGGGCTTTTCTGCGCCAAGATTTTTGGTCCTACCAAGGATTACGAATGTCTGTGTGGAAAGTACAAGCGTTTAAAGCATAGAGGTGTTGTTTGTGAAAAGTGTGGCGTAGAAGTTACCCAGACTAAAGTTCGTCGCGAGCGCATGGGTCACATAGAACTGGCATGTCCGGTAGCGCACATCTGGTTTTTGAAGTCACTGCCATCACGAATTGGTTTATTGCTGGATATGACCTTGCGCGAAATTGAGCGCATTCTTTATTTCGAGGCATTTGTTGTCATCGATCCAGGCATGACAACGCTAGAGACCAAACAATTACTTTCTGAGGAAGCCTATCTGGATGCCATTGAACAACATGGCGATGAATTCCGGGCGGTGATGGGCGCAGAAGCAATCTACGAATTGATGCTTCAGATAGATCTTAAGTCGCAGAAAGTTGAATTGCGTGAAGAAATTGAAAATACACGCTCTGAAGCCAAGCTAAAGCGATTTTCCAAGCGGCTTAAACTGGTTGAGTACCTGATTGAATCAGGTAACAAGCCGGAGTGGATGATTTTACTCGTGTTGCCGGTATTGCCACCGGATTTACGTCCACTAGTCCCACTTGACGGTGGTCGGTTTGCGACATCAGATCTGAATGATCTGTACCGTCGTGTGATCAATCGAAACAACCGTCTTAAGCGCTTACTGGAACTAAATGCGCCAGACATCATTGTGCGCAATGAAAAACGTATGTTGCAGGAGTCTGTTGATGCGTTACTTGATAACGGCCGTCGTGGCAGAGCTATCACAGGAACAAACAAGCGTCCTCTGAAATCTCTTGCTGACATGATTAAGGGCAAGCAGGGGCGTTTCCGCCAGAACCTGCTTGGTAAACGTGTCGATTACTCAGGTCGTTCAGTGATTGTATGTGGTCCTACATTAAGACTGCATCAATGCGGATTACCAAAGAAAATGGCACTGGAATTATTCAAGCCGTTTGTATTCAGCAAGCTGATGTTGCGTGGTATTGCGCCAACCATCAAAGCATGTAAGAAAATTGTCGAACGTGAAGGTGCAGAAGTCTGGGATATTCTCGAAGAAGTTATCCGTGAACACCCGGTAATGCTTAACCGCGCACCAACATTGCACCGTCTGGGAATTCAGTGTTTTGAACCACAGTTGATTGAAGGTAAAGCAATTCAGCTGCATCCGCTAGTGTGTGCAGCGTTTAACGCTGACTTTGACGGTGACCAGATGGCAGTCCATGTGCCACTGTCGATTGAAGCACAACTGGAAGGTCGTGCATTAATGATGTCGACCAACAATATTTTGTCTCCTGCTAACGGCGAGCCAATTATTGTGCCATCACAGGATATTGTTCTGGGCCTGTACTACATGACACGCGACAGAATCAATGCGCAAGGAGAAGGTATGATCTTCTCTGGCGTCGATGAAGTCCGGCGGGCATTTGAGACAGGTGCAGTAAATCTGCATGCGAAAGTTAAAGTGCGTCTGACTGAGACAGTGATTGATGAAAATGGAGAAACCATTAAAAGCACTTCTATTCGTGATACATCTGTCGGCCGTGCGCTTCTGTTTGATATTCTTCCAAAAGGCCTGCCATTTGATTTAATCAACCAGGATATGAATAAACGCGCAATATCAAGATTAATTAATGCGTGTTATCGACGGGTTGGTTTGAAAGAAACAGTCATATTTGCTGATCAGCTCATGTATACCGGCTTCAAGTTTGCAACACTTTCGGGTGTGTCATTCTGTGCTGATGACATGGTGATACCAACTGAGAAAGTTGACATCCTTGGTTCAGCTGAAAAAGAAGTGAAAGATATCGAGCAACAATATGCTTCAGGTCTTGTGACCAAAGGTGAGCGGTACAATAAGGTAGTTGATATCTGGTCGCATACTAACGAGAAAGTCGCAAAAGCGATGATGGAAAAACTCGGTACCGAAGAAGTCGTTGATGCGAAAGGCGATAAAGTATCTCAACCGTCATTTAATTCAATTTTCATGATGGCAGATTCTGGAGCGCGGGGTTCAGCGGCACAGATAAGACAGCTTGCTGGTATGCGTGGATTGATGGCTAAGCCGGACGGATCAATTATTGAAACTCCTATTACTGCCAACTTCCGTGAAGGATTAAATGTACTTCAGTACTTTATTTCTACTCACGGTGCTCGTAAAGGACTGGCTGATACTGCACTTAAAACAGCAAACTCAGGATATCTAACCCGTCGTCTGGTTGACGTAGCGCAGGATCTTGTTATTACCGAATTCGATTGTGGAACCCGCAATGGAATCATCATGAATCCTATTATTGAAGGTGGTGACGTTGTCGAGGCACTTAGTGAGCGTGTACTCGGTCGTGTTGTCGCTGTCGATGTGCTGGATGCGGCAGGCAAGAAAACACTTATTCCGGAAGGGACGCTGCTGGACGAAAACTGGGTAGCACAGTTCGAGGAACTGGGTGTCGATGAGATTCTTGTGCGCACACCAATTACCTGTGATACGCGTTACGGTGTCTGCTCCAGTTGCTACGGCCGTGATCTTGCACGTGGCCACCTGATAAATCAGGGTGAAGCAGTGGGCGTGATGGCAGCGCAATCCATTGGTGAGCCAGGAACACAGTTAACCATGCGTACTTTCCACATTGGTGGCGCGGCAAGTCGTGCGGCATCAACAAACAGTATTGCGCCAAAAGCATCGGGCATGGTCCGATTCCATAACATTAAACTGGTTAAGCATCATGATGGGCACAACGTTGCAGCATCACGATCGGGTGAAATTGGTTTAATCGACGAACATGGACGTGAGCGTGAGCGTTACAAACTACCTTACGGGGCATCAATTTCTGCCAACGAAGGTGATGCGGTTGAGTCAGGGCAAGTCATTGCCACATGGGATCCGCATACTCACCCGATTATTGCCGAAGTGGCTGGTAAGGTGAAATTAGTAGATTTCTCTGATGGTGTAACAGTTAACAAGCGACTGGATGAAGTCACAGGATTAAGTTCCATTATTGTTGCCGATCCCAAGAGCCGACCAACAGCAGGGAAAGACTTGCGTCCGATGGTGAAGCTGGTAGACGACAAAGATAATGAATTAACGCTGCCAGATTCAAATTTCCCGGCACAGTATGTGTTACCTCCAGAAGCAATTGTAAGTCTGGAAGACGGTGCTCAGGTAGGCGTGGGTGACATTATCGCGCGTATCCCGCAGGAATCTTCGAAGACACGGGATATTACCGGTGGTCTGCCACGTGTAGCAGATCTGTTCGAGGCACGTAAGCCAAAAGAGCCTGCAGTAATGGCGCTGGAGTCTGGAATAGTAAGTTTTGGTAAAGAAACCAAAGGTAAGCAGCGCTTGGTGATCACCATGGACAATGGTGAGACTGTTGAAGAGCTAATCCCTAAATGGAGACATGTTGACGTGTTTGAAGGTGAACATGTTGATAAGGGTGAAGTGGTTGTCGAAGGTGAGCGTAGCCCACACGATATCCTGAAACTACTGGGTGTCAGTGCACTGGCAGAATACCTGGTACAGGAAATTCAGGATGTATATCGTCTGCAGGGTGTGAAAATCAACGACAAGCATATTGAAGTGATCATTCGCCAGATGTTGCGCAAGGTTGAAATCTCTGACCGAGGAGACACCAACATGTTGCGTGGGGAGCAGGTAGAACGTGCCCGTCTGTACGAAGTGAACGAGAATATGGAAGCCAGAAATAAACAGCCAGCCACTTTTGAAAATGTCTTGCTGGGTATTACAAAGGCATCGCTGGTGACAGAATCGTTTATCTCAGCAGCATCATTCCAGGAAACCACCCGCGTGTTAACAGAATCTGCGGTACGTGGATCCAATGATTACCTGCGCGGATTGAAAGAAAATGTCATTGTAGGGCGTTTGATCCCTGCGGGAACTGGTCTGACATATCACCAGGAGCGGCGTAAAACCCGTCAGGAACTCAACCTGGGTATGCCGGAAATGCCGGACATGGCTGAAGAACCCGCCATGATGGCAGAGATGGCTGAGTCAGAATCCACCGATCAGGAAGATAATACTTTAGAAACATAGTGTTGTTGGACGCTGTTCTCCTTGACAGGGTGCAGCCCAACTCCGTAAAATCTCGCCACCCTACGACAGGCCGAGCCAAATTTCGGCCTGTCGTTTATTTTATGCCGGAGAAAATTTAAGAATGGCAACAATTAATCAGCTTGTTCGCAAGCCGAGAAAAAGAAAAATTGAAAAAAGTAATGTGCCCGCACTAGCTGCGTGCCCTCAGCGCCGCGGTGTATGTACGCGTGTATATACAACAACGCCTAAAAAGCCTAACTCGGCGCTGCGTAAAGTCGCCCGTGTTCGTCTTACAAATGGCTTCGAGGTATCTTCATATATAGGTGGAGAAGGTCATAATCTGCAGGAGCACTCGGTGGTATTGATCCGGGGCGGTCGTGTAAAAGATTTACCAGGTGTTCGTTATCACACGGTGCGTGGAAGTCTTGACACCCAGGGGGTGGCGAATCGCAAGCAGGCGAGGTCAAAATACGGTACCAAGCGAGCAAAATCGTAAATTAATCTGAATTAATAAATTAAGTAACCATAATTACAAGTAAAGCGAAGAGATAACATGCCTAGACGTAGAGAAGTCCCCAAACGTGAAGTATTACCTGATCCAAAATATGGTAATGACCAGCTCGCTAAGTTTGTAAATATACTGATGGTTAGTGGCAAGAAGTCCGTGGCTGAAAAGATTGTATATAAGGCGATTGATGAAATTACCGGAAAGAAAGGGACTGATGGGCTTGAAGTGTTTTTGGAAGCGCTGGAGAAAGTAAGACCTCCTGTAGAGGTGAAGTCCCGCCGCGTAGGTGGAGCGACTTACCAGGTGCCCGTCGAAGTACGTCCTGTGCGTCAGGCAGCATTGGCAATGCGCTGGATAGTAGACTCAGCACGAAAGCGTGGTGAGAAGTCTATGGTCAATAAGCTTGCAGGTGAGCTAATAGATGCGGCGGAAAGTAAAGGCTCGGCAATTAAAAAGCGGGAAGATACGCTTAGAATGGCAGAAGCGAATAAAGCATTCTCACACTACCGCTGGTAGTGAATTCGTCTGATTGAATCGGCGAAACTAGATACGTAACAAACAGAAAGTAGCAACATGGCACGGAAAACGCCCATAGATCGGTATCGTAATATCGGAATCATGGCGCATATCGATGCTGGCAAGACTACGACGACAGAACGCGTATTATTTTATACCGGTGTGTCTCACAAAATTGGTGAGGTGCATGACGGCGCTGCAGTAATGGACTGGATGGAGCAGGAGCAGGAACGCGGCATCACCATTACATCGGCAGCAACAACCTGTTTTTGGACAGGGATGGACAAGCAGTTTGATCAGCATCGTATTAATATCATTGATACTCCTGGTCATGTGGATTTTACAATTGAAGTGGAAAGATCGTTGCGTGTACTCGATGGTGCATGTGCTGTCTTTTGCGCGGTAGGAGGAGTGGAGCCACAGTCTGAAACTGTATGGCGCCAGGCAAATAAGTACCATGTTCCTCGCATGGCTTTTGTGAACAAGATGGATCGCACAGGCGCGAACTTTCTTCGGGTCATAGACCAGATAAAAGATCGACTGGGCTCAACTGCAATACCGATTCAGCTGCCGATAGGCGCTGAAGAGAACTTTAAAGGGGTTGTCGACCTGGTTCGTATGCAAGCCATATATTGGAATGAATCTGATATGGGGACTACATACGAAGCCAAGGATATTCCTGAGGGTGAGCTGCTGGAAGAGTGTCAGCAATGGCGCGAACAACTTCTGGAAGCCGCTGCAGAAGCGTCTGAAGTGCTGATGGATAAATACCTGGAAACAGGTGACTTATCCGATGATGACATTCATCAGGGAATTCGAATACGCACACTGGCTGGTGAAATTGTCCCGGCATTATGCGGGTCTGCCTTTAAAAACAAAGGAGTGCAGGCAATGCTGGATGCGGTAGTGAGATATATGCCGTCTCCGTTAGATGTGCCGCCAATTACCGGCATACTGGATGATAAAGATGAGTCGGAAGGCACAAGACATTCTTCTGATGAGGAACCATTTGCAGCGTTAGCGTTTAAAATTGCCACCGATGCTTTCGTTGGGACGTTGACGTTTTTTAGAGTCTACTCGGGAGTAATGAAATCCGGGGATTCGGTCTTCAACCCGATTAAAGGGAAGAAAGAACGCATTGGCAGATTGCTGCAAATGCATTCCAATTCCCGTGTAGAAATAAAAGAAGTGTATGCAGGTGATATTGCTGCAGCAGTTGGGCTAAGAGATGTCACTACAGGAGAAACATTATGTTCTCCCAAGGATGTCATTACACTGGAACGAATGGAATTTCCGGAACCTGTGATATCGGTTGCGGTAGAGCCTAGAACGACAGGCGATCAGGAAAAAATGGCGATTGCCTTGCAGAAACTGGCGCAGGAAGATCCGTCCTTTCGGGTAAGCACGGATGAAGAGTCCGGGCAGACAATCATTGCCGGGATGGGAGAGCTACATCTCGACATTATTGTTGATCGTATGAAGCGAGAGTTTAAGGTAGATGCCAATGTGGGTGCTCCCCAGGTGGCATTCAGGGAAACTGTTCGGGCTACGGTTCAGCATGAGAATAAATTTGTCAGGCAATCAGGTGGAAGAGGTCAGTACGGCCATGTCTGGTTGAAGATAGAACCGCTGCAAGAAGGTGGCGGGTTTGAATTTGTCAACGAAGTTGTTGGTGGTGTCATTCCGAAAGAATTCATACCATCAGTAGAAAAAGGTGTCAGAGAGTCATTGGAAAGTGGTGTGGTTGCCGGTTATCCGATGGTAGATATAAAAGTTACGCTTTATGATGGTTCATTTCATGATGTAGATTCATCTGAAATGGCGTTCAAGATAGCCGGGTCAATGTGCTTCAAGGAAGGCAGCCGAAAAGCAGACCCTGTGTTACTGGAGCCAATCATGAAAGTGGAAGTAGTAACACCTGAAGATTACATGGGCGATGTGGTCGGCGACCTGAATCGTCGCAGAGGAATAGTGAGTGGCATGGATGATGCGCCAGCAGGAAAAATAGTACGTGCTGATGTGCCACTCAAGGAAATGTTTGGGTATGCTACTGACCTGCGATCAGCAACGCAGGGCAGAGCAACATACTCAATGGAATTTGAGAAATATAGTGAAGCACCTTCAGTGGTTGTTGATACAATTACCAAAGGCCACTAGGTAAAATTTGTTTTTAATTGTTATTTTAAATATTTAAGAGGTATCACACGATGTCGAAGGAGAAGTTTGAACGCAATAAGCCGCATGTAAATGTGGGAACGATAGGCCACGTGGATCACGGGAAGACAACGTTAACGGCGGCGTTAACGAAGATTTCTGCGGAAGCGAACGGCGGCGAGTTCAAGGACTATGGCGACATTGATAATGCGCCAGAAGAGCGCGAGCGCGGGATCACGATCGCGACAGCGCACGTTGAGTATGAGACAGCAAACCGTCACTATGCGCACGTAGACTGTCCGGGACACGCGGATTATGTAAAGAACATGATTACGGGTGCGGCGCAGATGGACGGAGCGATACTGGTATGTTCAGCAGCCGATGGCCCGATGCCACAGACACGTGAGCATATATTGTTGTCACGCCAGGTAGGCGTGCCATACATTGTGGTGTACATGAACAAGGCGGATCAGGTAGATGATGCCGAGTTACTGGAACTGGTTGAGATGGAGATCCGTGATCTGCTATCCAGCTATGATTTTCCAGGTGATGACACGCCGATCGTCACAGGTTCTGCATTAAAAGCCCTGGAAGGGGATACCAGTGAGATTGGAGCGCCATCGATAATCAAGCTGCTGGAAGAGATGGATGCGTACATTCCAGAGCCAGAGCGAGCGATTGACGGGGATTACTTAATGCCGGTTGAGGATGTGTTCTCAATTTCAGGTCGTGGCACAGTGGTGACAGGACGAATCGAGCGCGGAATAGTGAAAGTGGGCGAAGAAGTAGAGATTGTCGGGATTAAAGAGACCATCAAGACCACCTGTACGGGCGTTGAGATGTTCCGCAAGCTGTTAGACGAAGGTCGCGCAGGGGATAACGTGGGAATATTGTTGCGCGGTACGAAGCGGGATGAAGTGGAGCGCGGTCAGGTATTGTGTAAGCCGGGCAGTATCACGCCGCATACGAAATTTGAAGCAGAAGTCTACATTTTGTCAAAGGATGAAGGTGGTCGTCATACGCCATTTTTCAATGGATATCGTCCACAGTTTTACTTCCGGACCACGGATGTAACCGGCGCCTGTGAGTTACCGGAAGGTGTGGAGATGGTCATGCCGGGAGATAATGTGAAGATGGAAGTAAGCATGATTGCCCCGATTGCGATGGAAGAAGGCTTGCGCTTTGCGATCCGCGAAGGTGGACGCACAGTAGGTGCAGGTGTGGTCGCGAAGATCATAGAATAATCCAGATTGTTAACTAAAAGAGTAACTAATGTCAGAAAGTCAACGTATTCGAATTAGATTAAAGGCGTTCGATCATCGCTTAATTGATCGCTCTGCCAGCGAGATCGTGCAAACAGCAAAACGTACAGGTGCTCGTGTTAAGGGTCCTATTCCTTTGCCTACAAGAAAAGAGAGATTCACGGTGCTGATTTCTCCACATGTGGACAAGAATGCCAGGGATCAGTACGAAATTCGTACACATAAGCGTATCATGGATATTGTCGACCCGACGGATAAGACGGTAGACGCCTTGATGAAGCTGGATTTAGCAGCTGGAGTGGATGTTCAGATCAAATTGAACTGATTTGTAATAAAGCGACCGCCTGGCTTTTATTTGTCACTGAAATAAAAGAATAAATTTTAAAAAAGCGGTTTCCTATTGCGGTAAATTCTGTAATAATTCGCGGCTTCCTGTGGCCCGGACAAGCATTGCTTGTCCGGGCCACATTCGCGATGCCTTGAAAAAACGAGAATTGAAGCATTTTGCGTAATTGAACAAGAAAAACAGAGATTAAATCAATGCCTTTAGGTGTAGTTGGAAAAAAAGTGGGTATGACCCGTGTATTTACAGAAGATGGTGCTTCGGTACCTGTGACTGTGCTACACGTAGACAGCAATCGGGTAACCCAGCTAAAACAACAGGAAAATGACGGATATAGCGCCGTCCAGGTTGCTTACGGTGCACGTAAGCCGTCACGTGTTAACAAGGCGTTGACGGGACATTACGCGAAAGCCAGTGTGACATCAGGTGAAGGAATGTATGAATTCCGCCTGACTGACTCTGAGCAGGTTGACCTGGCGCTGGGTGCACAAATCAGTGCTGATATGTTTGAACAGGGGCAAAAAGTACAAGTCACCGGGATATCAAAAGGAAAGGGTTTCGCGGGCACAATTAAGCGACATAACTTCCGTGGTCAGGATGCAACTCATGGTAACTCGCTCTCGCATCGTGTCCCAGGTTCAACAGGTATGTGTCAAACGCCAGGCCGTGTATTTAAAGGCAAGAAAATGGCAGGACATATGGGAAGTGAACAAGTCAGCACCAAGAACCTTACAGTTGTAAGAGTCGATGCAGAAAGAGACTTAATATTAATTAAGGGTGCAATCCCTGGTGCAAAAGGCGGACGAGTCATCGTTAAGCCAATGATAACTGCATAAGCATAATAAGAATCGAATAGAACTATGAAACTTGATGTAACTAACGGTAGCTCAGTAAATGTGTCAGATGACACATTTGGCCGTGATTATAATGAAGCGCTTGTTCATCAGGCGGTCACTGCATATTTAGCGGGTGCACGCTCTGGAACAAAAGCTCAGAAAAATCGTGCGGCAGTGAGAGGTGGTGGTGCGAAGCCATGGAGACAAAAAGGAACAGGTAGAGCGCGTGCGGGAACATCGCGAGGGCCATTGTGGCGCAGTGGTGGACAAACGTTTGCGGCACAGCCACGCAGTTATAAGCAGAAGATAAACAAGAAAATGGTTCGTGCAGCCTACGCATCCATATTTTCGGAGCTGATCAGACTGGAACGTCTTCACGTAGTTGATGATTTTGTAGCTGACACGCCAAAAACAAAAGATATGCTGGAAAGACTGGGCAAGCTGGGTGTGAGCTCTGCCTATATAATTGTCGGCACAGAAAAATCAGATGAGAAACTCTATCTTTCTGCGCGAAACCTTCATCAGGTTGATGTTGATGAGGCCTCAAGTATAGATCCGGTAAGTCTGATTAAATACGAGCATGTTGTCATTACCGAAGACGCGCTTAAAGAACTTGAGGAGTGGTTGAAATGAGTCAGTCAGTCAGCATGGAGCGACTAACACAGGTACTGGTTGCGCCACATGTTTCAGAAAAATCTGCAAGCCTGGCGGACAGTTCAAGTCAGCACGTATTTAAAGTATTGCCAAACGCAAGCAAGCATGAAATCAAAAGCGCGGTTGAGCAATTGTTTCAAGTAAAAGTAGCGTCAGTACGCACCGTTAATGTTCAGGGAAAAAACAAGCGCTTTGGACGTGTGCTGGGTAAGCGAAGTGACTGGAAGAAAGCATATGTCAGGCTCGAAACCGGGCATGACATTGATTTAACTGGAATGGAATAAAAAATGGCAGTCGTAAAATCAAAACCAACCTCTCCAGGGCGTCGATTCCAGGTACGAATCGTATCAAAAGACCTCCATACTGGTGAGCCGGTAAAAGCATTAGTCGAGAAAAAATCCAAGTCCGGGGGTCGTAACAACCTGGGTCGCATTACCACACGACATCGTGGTGGTGGACATAAGCAGCGTTACAGAGTTGTGGACTTTAAACGTGATAAAGACGGAATCCCGGCTATCGTGGAGCGTCTGGAATATGACCCGAACAGATCAGCGCATTTGGCACTATTAAAATACGCAGATGGAGAGCGACGTTACATTATTGCACCTAAGGGCGTGAAGGCTAACGATCCGGTCATGTCAGGTACACAAGCGCCCATTAAAGTGGGCAATACATTGCCACTAAGAAGTATTCCAGTGGGTACCGTTGTTCACTGTATAGAATTAAAACCGGGTAAGGGCGCACAGGTAGGTCGAAGTGCCGGTGCTGCAATACAGCTGGTTGCCAGAGAAGGCGTACATGCCACATTGCGTTTACGCTCAGGTGAAATGCGTAAAGTACTTTCAGACTGTCGCGCGACGATAGGTGAAGTGGGTAATTCAGAACATAACTTACGCAAGCTGGGTAAAGCGGGCGCTAGCCGCTGGCGCGGTATCAAGCCTACGGTACGTGGTGTTGCTATGAACCCGATAGATCACCCGCACGGTGGTGGTGAAGGCAGAACCTCTGGTGGTAGACATCCAGTGTCGCCATGGGGAATGCCAACCAAAGGCTTCAAGACGCGATCGAACAAACGCACAGATAATATGATTGTTCGTCGTCGCAACAAGAAATAGATAAATACAGAAATCAGTAAGGAAATTACGTGCCAAGATCATTACGAAAAGGCCCTCACATAGATCACCACCTGGCCAAAAAGGTACAAGTGGCATCTGAGAATAACGATCGCAAACCAATTAAAACCTGGTCTCGGCGGTCAATGGTTTCACCAGAAATGGTGGGCTTAACTATTGCCATCCATAACGGACGTCAACATGTGCCTGTATTAATTTCAGAGAACATGGTGGGCCATAAACTGGGTGAATTTGCCGCGACCCGTTTGTTTAAGGGACACGCAGGCGACAAGAAAGCCAAATAAGAACAAAGCTAAATAATTACGAGTTAAATTATGGAAGTTTCAGCAAGATTAAAAGATATCAGTATTTCGGCGCAAAAATGCCGTTTGGTGGCAGACCAAATTCGTGGCATGGAAGTAAGTCGTGCGGTTGAGCTTTTGGAATTTAGTTCAAAGAAAGCGTCAGGCATTGTAAAGAAAGTTTTAGATTCTGCTATTGCAAATGCTGAGCATAACGAAGGCGCGGACATCGACGAATTAAAGATAACAAAAATTTTCGTTGATGAAGGCAGAACGCAAAAACGATTTCAGCCACGTGCTAAAGGTCGTGCCTGCAAGATTTTAAAGAGAAGCAGTCACCTTACTGTGACTGTTGGCGATAGTAAGTAGTCTCTGTACTGCTTGTTAAATAATAGACATTAACCGAGTTAATAGATCCGATGGGACAAAAAGTACATCCAACTGGCTTTAGATTAGGAATAGCAACTGACTGGACTTCCAAGTGGTACGCAGAAGGAACTGACTATGCAAAGTTTCTCAACAGCGACCTGGAAATTCGCAAGTATCTAAAAGATAAGTTATCACAGGCATCCGTCAGCAGAATACAGATTGACAGGCCAGCGCGAGCAGCGTTTGTAGTGATACATACTGCGCGACCAGGGATTGTTATTGGCAAGAAAGGCGAAGATGTAGAAGCACTTCGTAAAGAAATAGCACGTCGCATGGATTTAAATATTAATAACGTAAAGATTAATATTGAAGAGATACGCAAGCCGGAAATTGATGCGCAATTAGTCTCGGAAAGTGTCGCGCAACAGTTAGAGCGACGCATCATGTTCAGACGCGCTATGAAGCGTGCTGTCAGTAATGCAATGCGTCTGGGTGCGCTGGGTGTAAAGATCAATGTATCAGGTCGCCTGAATGGTGCTGAAATTGCTCGTACTGAATGGTATCGCGAAGGTCGTGTTCCATTGCATACACTGAGAGCCGATATTGACTATGGTACTGCCGAAGCTGCTACTACCTACGGAATTATTGGGATCAAGACATGGATATTCAAAGGTGAAGTATTTGATCTTGAAAGCAAGAACAAAGAAGAAGTGCCAGACGTTAATAAACGCGCCAACGGATAAATAATAAGGCCTAAAGAGAAGGATTGAATCGTGTTACAACCAAAGAAAACCAAATTTCGCAAACAGATGAAGGGCCGCAATCGTGGTCTTGCGTTAAATGGTAACAAAGTAAGCTTTGGAGATTTTGGTCTTAAAGCCGTAGGACGTGGTCGTCTTACTGCCAGACAGATTGAAGCGGCTCGTCGAGCAATGACTCGACACGTAAAGCGTGGAGGCAAAATCTGGATTCGGATTTTCCCGGATGTTCCAGTCACTAAAAAGCCTCTGGAAGTTAGACAGGGTAAGGGTAAAGGTAATGTTGAATATTGGGTAGCTAAAATTCAACCGGGGAAAATGTTATATGAAATGGAAGGTGTACCAGAAGAGCTGGCGCGTGAAGCGTTTAAATTGGCTGCTGCTAAACTTCCAATTCAGACTGTATTCGTCACAAGGACATTAATGTAATGAAAGCATCAGACTTACGTGCCAAAGGCGAGAGTGATTTGAAAGATGAGTTAATTGAACTACGTAAAGAACAGTTCAAGTTACGTATGCAATATTCAATGGGACAGGCAAGTCGCAACCATGAATTTTCCAGAATACGTAAAGATATTGCACGTATTAAGACCGTGCTTAATGAGCAAAGTAAAAGCGCGAGCTAGTAAATAGAAGACTATGGAAAAACAAGATAAAAAACTGCGAACAGTTCAAGGTAAAGTTGTCAGCAACAAAATGGATAAGTCTATTGTTGTGTTGACAGAACGACGTGTTAAACACCCTATCTATGGAAAGTTTATGAGCAAGTCTTCTAAGATTCATGCGCATGATGAAGACAATAAATGCACCATTGGTGATGTGGTAACAATTAAGGAATGTCGTCCAATCTCCAAGACAAAATCGTGGACGTTGGTAGATGTAATTATTCCAGGTGCAGCGGGCTAAATAAGGATTAACCATGATACAGATGCAATCTAATCTTGATGTAGCCGATAACAGTGGCGCAAAGAGAATTCAGTGTATAAAAGTTTTAGGCGGCTCACATCGTCGCTATGCAGGTATTGGTGATGTTATTAAGGTAAGTGTTAAAGACGCTATACCACGAGGAAAAGTTAAAAAAGGCGAAGTGTACAACGCGGTTGTGGTAAGAACAGCTAAAGGTGTGCGCCGTCCTGATGGTTCATTAATACGTTTTGATGGGAATGCGGCAGTATTATTAAATGCACAGTTGCAACCAATTGGTACGCGTATCTTTGGACCAGTCACAAGAGAGTTGCGTACAGAAAAATTTATGAAAATAATTTCTCTTGCGCCAGAAGTACTATAAAGACGTAAGTGCAAAAAGAATACAGATATGAATAAGATTAAGAAAGGTGATGAAGTAATAGTGAACGCTGGCAAAGATAAAGGCCGACGTGGAACTGTTACGCAGGTAATGGCAGACGGTCGTGTACTTGTAGAAGGGATTAATATGGTTAAGAAAGCGCAAAAACCAAATCCCAATCTGGGCATCACTGGTGGAATTATTGATAAGGAAATGGCTATCGATCTTTCAAACGTTATGATGTTTAACCCCGCAACAGGAAAGGGTGATCGTATTGGAATTAAAACGCTGGAAGACAATACAAAAGTTCGCTATTTCAAATCTAACGGCGAAGTGGTGGATGTGTAATGGCTAGATTACAGACATTTTATAAAGATACAGTTCGTGACCAGTTAATGGAGCAGTTCTCCTATGGCAATGTCATGCAGGTGCCTCGCATTGAGAAAATAACACTCAACATGGGTCTTGGTGAAGCAACTAAAGATAAAAAAGTTGTTGAGCATGCGGTGTCAGACATGGCAAAAATTGCAGGACAAAAAGCCGTCGTAACACTGTCACGGAAGTCTATTGCAGGCTTTAATATTCGAGACGACTGGCCTATTGGTTGTAAAGTAACACTACGTAATGTTCGTATGTACGAATTTTTAGACCGCCTCATAAATATAGCCATACCACGTATACGCGACTTCCGCGGAATTAGTGGAAGAGCATTTGATGGGCGTGGTAATTACAACATGGGTGTTAAAGAACAGATCATCTTTCCGGAAATTGAATACGATAAAATTGATGCAATTCGTGGAATGGATATTGCCATTACAACGAGTGCACCAACCGATGCAGAAGCAAAAGCATTGCTTGCTGCATTTAGTTTTCCCTTTAAAAATTAAATAAGTAAAACTAACGAGCAGAATTGAGGCATTACTAATGGCAAAACAATCAATGGTTCAACGCGAAAAAAAGCGTGCACGAACAGTTGCAAAATATGCAAAAAAACGTGCAGAACTAAAAGCAATTATTAACAGTGCAACCGCAGATTACGAAGAAAAGGAATTGGCTGCATTGAAGTTGCAAAAATTACCACGTAATGCAATGCCGGTAAGACAGAGAAATCGCTGCAACATCACAGGCAGACCACACGGTTACTACCGTAAGTTTGGTCTTGGAAGAAATAAACTGCGTGAAGCAGCTATGCGAGGTGATGTACCTGGCCTAGTTAAAGCAAGTTGGTAAAGGTAATAAATTATGAGTATGAGTGATCCAATTGCAGATATGCTAACCCGCATTAGAAACGGGCAAAGCGCTGACAAAGTAAGTGTAAGCATGCCATCGTCTAAGTATAAGCAGACTATTGCAGCGGTATTAAAAGATGAAGGTTACATCTCTGATTGGAGAGTAGAAGGTGACGGTGTCAAGAAGCAACTAGTCGTTGACCTTAAGTATTACATGGGTAAACCGGTTATTGAAAAGATCACTAAAATCAGTCGACCTGGTTTGCGTATTTACAAGAGCGCTGAAGAACTTCCACGTGTTATTGGTGGTATGGGAATCGCGATAATTTCAACATCAAAAGGTATGATGACAGACCGTACTGCACGTGAAAACGGGCAAGGCGGAGAAGTTATTTGTACTGTTGAGTAAACAAGCAAACAGTTATGTCTAGAATCGCAAATCAACCTGTAGAAGTCCCTTCCGGCGTAGATATTAAAGTCGAAGGACAAAACGTTCGTGCTAAAGGTGCGAAAGGTGAAATGGTATTAGCTTTGCATCCATCAGTTAAGCTGGTTCAGGAAGATGCAATGCTATCAGTTAAAGCTGATAACAAAAGTGCGGTAGCTATGGCAGGCACTATGCGATCGTTGCTGAGTAATCTGGTGGTCGGAGTATCACAGGGATTTGAACGAAAGCTTGAATTAGTGGGTGTTGGTTACAGGGCGCAAGCAAAAGGTAATACGCTGAATCTGTCCCTGGGTTTCTCTCATCCGGTCGAATACGATGTGCCAGAAGGCATAACGATAGAAACACCAAGTCAAACAGAAGTATTGATTAAAGGCTTTGATAAACAAAAAGTTGGTCAGGTTGCCGCTGAAATCAGAGCTTACCGACCACCAGAGCCATACAAAGGCAAAGGTGTTAAGTATTCTGATGAGCGAATTATTCGCAAAGAAGCCAAGAAGAAATAATTAACAAGAAACAGATTAGTACAATAAGTGATTTGAGGATATGGATAAGAAAGCATCAAGAATTCGTCGCAGTAAAAAAACGCGTTTTAATATACGTGCTCAGGGTGCAACACGCCTTTGCGTATTTAGAACGTCAAAGCATATCTATGCTCAAGTCATTGACGATGCAACAGCAAGTGTATTGGCAAGTGGATCTTCACTAGATTCCGATGTGCGTGCAAATGTGAAATATACAGGTAATGTTGAAGCGGCAAAGGCTGTTGGGAAACTGGTTGCAGAAAGAGCAAAAGACAAGGGAATTACCAAAGTCGCATTTGATCGATCTGGCTTCAGATACCATGGTCGAGTACAGGCACTGGCTGATGCTGCAAGAGAAGCTGGGCTCGAGTTTTAACTAGTAGCTGGAATTGAATTTAAAGGGTAAATAATGGCCGGACAAGAAGTAACAAATAAAACTGCAGATGGACTACAGGAAAAATTAGTCGCGGTTAATCGTGTAGCTAAAGTAGTTAAAGGTGGTCGCCAGTTTGGTTTCACAGCACTGACAGTTGTCGGTGACGGTGATGGAAAGATTGGGTTCGGTTACGGAAAAGCTAAAGAAGTACCTATCGCAATCCAGAAAGCGATGGAAAAAGCGCGACGTAGTATGAAAACAGTGCCACTTAATGATGGCACGTTATTCTATCCTAAAGTCGGCATACATGGTGCTGCCAAAGTACATATGCAACCTGCATCGGAAGGTACGGGAATCATTGCGGGTGGAGCCATGCGAGCAGTGTTTGAAGTGTTAGGTGTGCGTAATGTGCTGGCAAAATGTATAGGGTCTAGAAATCCTATCAATGTTGTAAGAGCAACAATGCAGGGCTTAACAAGCATGCAGTCACCAGAATCTATCGCTTCCAAGCGTGGTAAATCAGTCGAAGACATACTGGGTTAATCGAAAATGAGTAAACAGTTACAAATTACACTGGTTAAGAGTATTCATGGGCGTCTTAAGGCACATCAGGCATGTGCGCGTGGATTGGGTATTCGTAGAATACATAATCCTGTGACAGTCATGGACACACCGGAAAATCGCGGCATGATCAATAAAATACAGTACATGCTTAAAGTAGAGGAAGTATAGAATGCGCCTAAATACAATTAAGCCAGCTGAAGGAAGCCGTCCTAGCGCCAAGCGTGTAGGGCGAGGTATTGGTTCTGGTTTTGGAAAGACCTGTGGTCGAGGACATAAGGGTCAGAAATCACGTTCTGGTGGATTTCATAAAGTAGGTTTTGAAGGTGGTCAAATGCCTTTGCAGAGAAGATTACCTAAATTCGGTTTTCGTTCAGCAAAAGCAAAATTGACGGCCGAAGTAAGATTGCATGAATTACAGTTAACTGACGCAGCGGTAGTTGATATACAAGCATTGAAAGATGCCAATATCATTTCAGAATTCGCTCAGCGGGTTAAGGTGATTCTATCTGGTGAAATAAGTGAACCCGTCACAACTAGAGGTTTGGTCTTCACGAAAGGCGCGCGTGCTGCAGTAGAAGCCGCGGGCGGAAAAATAGAAGACTAGTAGAAATATATGTCTGCATCCCGTGAAAAAATGGCTGCCCAACTTGGTGGGATGGGGCGTTTAACCGAATTAAAGCAACGACTGTTGTTCGTGCTGATGGCGTTAATTGTTTATCGTATAGGTACCTTTATACCTACGCCGGGGATTAATCCTGAGGCAATGGCAAGGTTCTTTGAAGAACAAAGCGGCACTATCCTGAATATGTTTAACATGTTTTCAGGGGGTGCACTGGAAAGGTTAAGTATATTTGCATTAGGTATTATGCCCTACATTTCTGCATCGATTATTATGCAGCTAATGAGTGCAGTAATCCCTTCGTTAAAAGAATTGAAGAGAGAAGGTGAGGCGGGTCGTCGTAAGATTACTCAATACACTCGATATGGAACAGTGGTACTAGCTACTTTCCAGGCAATTGGAGTGGCTATTGCGCTTCAAAATCAGGGAGTAGCCTTACACCCGGGGCCAAGCTTTGTATTTACGGCCGCCATCAGTCTGGTGACAGGAACAATGTTTCTAATGTGGTTGGGTGAACAGATTACAGAGCGCGGAGTAGGTAATGGTATTTCCATTATCATTTTCGCGGGAATCGTGGCGGGACTGCCGGCGGCTGTCGCAGGCACACTGGAATTAGCCAGTACGGGTGAATTGTCCAGTGGACTGGTATTACTATTATTCGTAATGGCAGTGGTAGTCACGGCTATCGTTGTATTTATTGAAAGAGGCCAACGTCGCATTACGGTGAATTATGCCAAACGACAGCAAGGCCGTAAGATGTATGCAGCACAGTCCAGCCATTTACCACTGAAGCTGAACATGTCAGGTGTGATACCACCGATTTTTGCATCCAGCATCATTTTGTTTCCTGCCACACTCGGACAATGGGCAGGTAATATAGAAGGAATGGGTTGGTTACAGGATATCTCGTCAACGCTGGCACCAGGGCAACCCCTGTATGTCATGTTCTATGCATTGGCTATTATATTCTTCTGTTTCTTTTATACGGCGATAGTCTTTGATTCGCGGGAAACAGCGGATAATTTAAAACGTTCAGGTGCATTTATCCCTGGAATAAGACCTGGTGAGCAAAGTGCTCGGTACATAGACTCAGTACTGACACGTTTGACAGCAGTAGGCGCCGTATACATAACACTGGTATGTCTGATGCCTGAATTTTTAATACTGAAATGGAATGTACCGTTCTATTTTGGAGGAACATCGTTGCTAATCATCGTCGTAGTGGTGATGGATTTTATTGCACAGGTTCAGTCACATTTAATGTCTCATCAGTATGAGGGATTAATGAAGAAAGCTAATTTAAAAGGTGGCCGCGCAGGACAATTGCGTTAATCCCTGCGTTTAGTCAATAGATAGGAAAGAGAAATGAAAGTTAGGGCCTCAGTAAAAAAACTATGTCGTAATTGCAAGGTTATTCGAAGAAATCGCGTTGTTCGTGTGATTTGTACGGATCCAAGACACAAGCAGAGACAAGGCTAGTTGGAATACGAGATTATGATTGAAACCCGCGGTTTTATAGGTAAAATTCGCGGCTTCCTTGCGCCCGACGGGCGTAATTGAAACTTTGTTAGGAGTGTAATGTGGCACGTATTGCCGGAATAAATATCCCAGTGCATAAGCACACTGAAATTGCCTTAACCGCAATTTTCGGCATAGGGCGTACTCGTTCGCGAGAAATTTGTATGGCATCGGGAATCAGCCCTGTTGCTAAAATTAAAGATTTAACCGAGGAAGAAGTTGAAAAGCTTCGTACCGAAGTTGCCAAGTTCCAGGTGGAAGGGGATCTGCGTCGCGAGATATCCATGAACATCAAACGATTGATGGATCTGGGAACATACCGTGGCATTCGTCATCGCCGTGGGTTACCACTCCGTGGACAGCGAACAAAAACCAATGCGCGATCACGCAAAGGTCCTCGTCGTCCTATTAAGAGATAAGCACTAAGCAAGGTTACTATTTATGGCATCATCAAGCACAAGCCGCACTAAGAAGAAGGTAAAAAGAGTTGTTACTGACGGTATCGCTCATATTAATGCGTCTTTCAATAATACAATTATTACAATCACTGACCGTCAGGGCAATGCACTGGCATGGGCAACATCAGGCGGCTCAGGTTTTAGAGGTTCACGAAAAAGTACACCATTTGCAGCACAGGTGGCCGCAGAAAGATGTGGAAACGTGGCGCTAGAATATGGCATGAAAAATCTGGATGTCCTTGTGAAAGGCCCAGGTCCCGGTAGAGAATCAGCAGTACGTTCACTGAACGCACTAGGTTTCAAAATCACAAATATTTCAGATATAACCCCAATTCCACATAACGGGTGTAGACCGCCTAAAAAGCGAAGAGTGTAAGTAGTTATGGCAAGATATTTAGGACCAACGTGTAAGTTAAGTCGCCGTGAAGGAACAGATTTGTTTCTTAAGAGTCGTGTACGTCCATTAGACTCAAAATGTAAGGCTGACAAAGTTCCAGGTCAGCACGGAGACAAACGAGGCAGGACTTCAGACTATGGTTTGCAGTTACGTGAGAAGCAAAAACTTCGCCGTATGTATGGCGTGTTGGAAAAGCAGTTCAGTAACTACTATAAGAAGGCAAATTTAAAGAAAGGGTCTACCGGTGAGAACCTTTTGGAATTACTGGAATGTCGCCTGGATAACGTAGTTTATCGTATGGGCTTTGGTGTCACTCGTGCAGAGTGCAGACAACTGGTTAGTCACAAATCTATAGAAGTGAATGGCTCACTTGTAAATATACCTTCATATCAGGTAAAAGCTGATGACGTTATTTCTGTGCGCGAGAAAGCACGCAAGCAGTTACGTATTCAGGATTCGTTAAATACAGCTGAACAATTTGGTTTTCCAGACTGGGTTACTGTAGACACCAAGAAAATGACCGGGACTTTCCGCGCGCCACCGGAAAGATCGGATTTATCTTCAGATATCAACGAATCGCTCGTAGTCGAGCTTTACTCTAAGTAATAACAGCGGGAGAGGTTACACATGGCAAGTTCAAATGAATTACTTAAGCCCAGGTTAGTTGACGTTAATGTCCTCAACCCTCAGAGCGCAAAAATTGTCTTAGAGCCGTTAGAGAGAGGCTTTGGTCATACACTTGGGAATGCACTACGCCGCATTCTGCTTTCATCAATTCAGGGCTGCGCAATTGTAGAAGCTCAAATTGAAGGTGTTTTGCATGAGTACACTGCTATTGAGGGCGTTCAGGAAGATGTAGTGGATATTTTGCTAAACCTGAAAGGTGTAGCAATCAAATTGCACAACAAGAACGAAGCAATGTTAACGGTTAATAAAAATGGTCCTGGTGTGTTAACAGCTGGAGACATTCAGGGTGATCAGGATATTGAGATCGTCAATCCAGACCATGTCATTGCGCACTTGACCTCTGGTAGCTCAATCAATATGACATTAAAAGTTGTTAAGGGCCGTGGTTATGTGCCTGCAACACAAAGATCATCCGATGAAGATCGGCCGATTGGTGCATTAATGCTTGATGCCAGCTTCAGCCCGGTTCGACGTGTATCGTATTCCGTAGAAAGTGCGCGTGTAGAACAACGCACAAACCTGGATAAACTGATTATTGATCTGCAAACAGATGGGACAGTAGATCCGGAAGAAACTGTACGCAAAGCGGCGGGTATTCTTCAGCAGCAATTAACAGTATTCGTTGACCTTCAGGGAGACGAGCAGGAAGAGCAGGCACCTAGCGAGGCGGAAATAGACCCAATTCTAATGCGTCCAGTTGACGACTTGGAATTAACGGTAAGATCAGCAAACTGCCTGAAAGCAGAAAACATATATTACATTGGTGACTTGATTCAGCGTACAGAAGTTGAGTTGTTGAAAACGCCTAACCTTGGTAAGAAGTCACTTACTGAGATTAAAGACGTGCTAGGCTCACATGGCTTATCGCTGGGAATGCGCCTGGAAAACTGGCCACCGGCTCACATGAAAGACGAACGCAAACCAATACTATAAGTTTGCAGGAATAAAGATATGCGACACAGACATTCAGGAAGAAAATTAAATCGTACAGACTCACACCGTAACGCGATGTTTCAAAACATGGCAGTTTCGCTAGTCGAGCACGAAGTAATTAAAACAACTTTGCCAAAGGCAAAAGAACTGCGAAAAGTAATTGAACCATTAATTACCAGAGCTAAAGACGACACTGTTTCACAGCGTCGTGTTGTCTTTGCACGTCTACGTGACAAAGCGGCAGTGGGAAAATTGTTTACAGAACTAGGCCCGCGTTATAAAGAACGTCCTGGAGGCTACCTGCGCATTCTTAAGTGTGGTTTCCGTAGTGGAGACAATGCACCGATGGCACTTGTAGAGCTGGTTGATCGGCCAGAATAAAAAGTAACGTAGGATTGTTTAAAAAAGCCAGGATTTATCCTGGCTTTTTTATTGCACATCAGCTGTAGAAGTTCAGATTTAGTCTTACAGTGAGCATTCAAATATCCAAAGTCATTATCAGATCTGACGCATTGCGATTTACAACCGATGCTAACATGCGAATTAGTTTTTCTTTAACTGTTATTGTCCTCTCATTCCATTATCGTCATTCCCGCGCAAGCGGGAATCTAACAAAACGGCTTGCTTACATTATTGTCAATTATAGTAACGGATTAAGTGTTTGGATTCGTAAGACTACTTGAAATTGTATGGATTCCCGCTTACGCGGGAATGACGATGAAGCAGTGAGATAAGAAGTATGGGAATGAAGATGTAACGCTGACGATGTTAGCTTGTTTTATGGGCCAGGTGGTTGTGTACACTCAGGTTTAATATGTTTGATAGTATTAGTTTAAGAAGAGTCACTCTCGATCAAATTTGAGTGACTACGCATCAGAATTAATATATCAGCATATTAGCTAGATACTTTCCTGTGTAGGATTGATTGCATTTGGATATTTGCTCCGGAGTCCCGGTAACAACTATTTCTCCTCCACCAGAGCCTCCTTCTGGACCAAGGTCTATCACCCAATCAGCCGTTTTAATAACATCCAGATTATGCTCAATCACAATTAGTGTATTTCCGTGATCTCTTAATTTGTGCAGTACTGCCAATAATTGCTCTACATCATGGAAGTGCAAGCCGGTGGTTGGTTCGTCCAGAATATAAAGCGTTTTCCCGGTGTCGCGTTTTGATAATTCACGTGACAGTTTTACGCGCTGTGCTTCACCGCCAGATAAGGTGGTAGCGCTTTGTCCTAACGTGATATACGTTAAGCCTACGGACACGAGCGTATCAAGCTTGCGTTTAATGACTGGTACGGCATTGAAAAACTCAAGTGCATCTTCAATAGTCATCTGTAACACATCATAAATATTCTTGCCTTTGTACTGGATTTCCAGCGTTTCCCGGTTGTAACGTTTGCTTTTACATACATCGCAGGGGACATAAACATCTGGCAAAAAATGCATCTCCACCCGAATCACGCCGTCTCCCTGGCACGCCTCACAACGACCGCCTTTAACGTTAAAGCTGAATCGTCCCGGCGTATATCCTCGTGAACGCGCTTCCTGAGTACCTGAGAACAGTTCGCGGATCGGTGTGAAAAGACCAGTATAGGTGGCCGGATTTGAGCGAGGTGTTCTGCCGATAGGGCTTTGGTCGATTTCTACAACTTTATCGAACAGCTCCATGCCCTCAATGTCATCGTAGGCAGATACACTAATGCTTGATTTGTTAAGCTGTCTGGCGGCCGCTGCATAAAGAGTATTGTTTATCAGGGTTGATTTACCTGAGCCAGAGACACCTGTCACCGCAATAAATAATCCCACTGGGAAATCTACGTTGACAGACTTCAGGTTGTTGCCACTAGCCCCGCGGATATGCAGCATTTTTTCTGGATTTACAGGCGTACGCTCTGCCGGAATTTCAATTTTTCTTTTGCCCGATAGATATTGCCCGGTCAGCGAGTGTTTATTTTCGTAAACTTGTTGCGGTGTTCCCTGAGCGACAATTTCTCCGCCATGTATGCCAGCTCCAGGACCAATATCAACCACATAATCTGCTGCACGAATGGCTTCTTCATCATGTTCAACGACGATTACTGTATTACCGATATCGCGTAAACGGGTTAATGTATTCAGAAGTCGTTGATTGTCTCTTTGATGCAGGCCAATGGAAGGTTCATCCAGCACATACATTACCCCAACCAGTCCTGATCCAATCTGTGATGCCAGGCGAATGCGTTGTGCTTCTCCACCAGACAGAGTATCTGCGCTACGATCCAGACTTAAATAATCCAAACCGACATTGACAAGAAAAGACAGGCGATCACGGATTTCGTTAATCACTTTAGCGCCTACTTGCGCGCGGTGACCCTGTAGTTCAAGTTCCTGAAAAAATGTTAATGATTGCCTGATCGATATAGAGGTTAAAGAAGGTAAATTTCGATCGCTTACAAAAACATGACGGGCCTGTGTGTTCAGGCGGTCACCGTGACATTCTTCGCAACGCTGCTCCGACAAGTATTTACCAAGTTCTTCGCGTACTAAATGGGAGTCTGTCTGGTTATAACGGCGCTCCATATTGGGAATGATGCCTTCGAACACATGTGTTTTTGTAACACTTCGGCCTTTCTCATTAATATATTTAAAGGCAATTTCCTCATCCCCGCTGCCATAAAGAATAATTTCCTGTAGTTCGTCGCCAAGAGTGTCAAAAGGTGCTTCCACATCAAATTCATAGTGGGCTGCCAGTGACTGGATCATTTGAAAGTAATGTGCGTTACGCCGGTCCCATCCTCGTACTGCACCACCCGCGCAACTCAATCGGGGTGAACTGACAATCAGATCGGGATCAAAATATTCTTCGATACCCAGGCCATCACAACTTGGACAGGCACCAATAGGGTTATTGAATGAGAACAGGCGTGGTTCCAGTTCGCTCACGCTATAGCCACAAATTGGGCAGGCGAAGCGTGCTGAAAATACCAGGGACTCTGCTTTAGGGTCGTCCATATATGCTATTTCAGCAATGTCATCGGCCAGTTTCAGGGCAGTTTCAAACGATTCAGCGAGTCTTAGTTCAATGCCGGGTTTTACTTTGAAGCGGTCAACCACCACTTCGATTGTATGTTTTTTGCGCAAATCCAGTTTGGGCGGTTCGTCTAGTTCGTAGACTTCTCCGTCCACACGGGCACGTAAAAATCCTTGCGAGTGCAGTTGCTGGAACAATTGCAGGTGTTCGCCTTTGCGATTCTGTACCACAGGCGCCAACAGCATTAAGCGGCTGTCAGCGGGCATCTCCATGACTTTATCGACCATTTCGCTAACAGTCTGGGCATCCAGCTCATTGCCGTGAGTAGGGCATTTGGGAGTGCCAACGCGGGCATATAACAGGCGCAGGTAATCGTATATCTCTGTTATCGTCCCCACTGTTGAGCGAGGGTTGTGTGACGTGGATTTTTGTTCGATAGAAATGGCCGGAGATAAACCTTCTATGGTATCGACATCCGGTTTTTCAAGCCTGGCTAAAAACTGTCGTGCATAGGCAGAGAGAGACTCTACATAACGGCGCTGGCCTTCCGCAAAGATGGTATCAAAGGCCAGAGATGACTTTCCCGAGCCCGATAAGCCTGTAATGACGATTAATTCATCACGTGGTAAGTCAAGATCGATATTTTTTAAATTATGGGTGCGAGCCCCGCGAATTTTAATCGCCGCCATGCGCGTATCTCAGTAAAGGTAAACTTGCTAATATACGTGCTTTCAACCATGCAACGCAAAGAAACGAGTAGTGCCACTAATACACAGGTTAAACAATGAACTCGCTTGAACGTCGAGCGGCAATCTCGCTGGCGCTGATCTACGCGACGCGCATGCTTGGTCTTTTTATGATATTGCCTGTGTTTGCAATATATGCAGAACAACTTGTGCATGTAACACCCTTGCTGGTGGGGTTGGCTATCGGCATTTATGGATTAACCCAGGCAGCATTCCAGATTCCGTTTGGCGCATGGTCAGATAAAATCGGTCGTAAGCCAGTCATTATTACTGGATTGCTGATATTTGTAATTGGCAGCGTCATTGCAGCACTTGCAGATTCGATTTACTGGGTGATTGTCGGGCGTGCGCTGCAGGGAATGGGTGCAATTGCCTCTGCGATTATGGCATTAGCGTCTGATCTGACTCGCGAAGAGCATCGCACCAAAGTGATGGCGATCATCGGTGCCAGTATTGGTGCCTCGTTTATGGTCGCACTGGTGTTGGGACCGATACTACAATCATGGGTGGGTGTGCCTGGCATATTCTGGATCACGGCAATACTGGCATTTGCAGGCATTGCAGTTGTTGCTCTGTTGATTCCAACGCCGGTCCAGGTAAGCAAGCAGGCTGCTACAGTCAACAAAGCAACATTATCGACCGTATTAAGTGATTCGCAATTATTACGCCTGGATGCAGGGGTATTTATCCTGCATATGGCACTGACAGCCATCTTTGTCGTGGTGCCGTTAATATTAAGGGATCAATACCAGATTATTCCCGAACAACATTGGAAAATTTATCTTAGTGTGATGGTCGCGTCACTGGTATTGCTTGTGCCAACGATCATTGTTTCAGAAAAACTCAACAAGACTAAACTGGTGTTTAGTCTGGCTATCTTTGTCTGTGCGATTGGCTTACTGGTGATGGCTTGGTCATCCCAAAGCTTTAAAGTGTTCCTGGGGTCTATGGTGATGTTTTTCTGGGGCTTTAATTTTCTTGAAGCCAGCATGCCTTCGTTAGTATCTAAATTGAGCAATCCACTCAACAAAGGCATGTCGATGGGAGTATTTTCCAGCAGTCAGTTTCTGGGGGCATTTACAGGCGGGGTGGCCGCAGGATTTTTGTTACAGAATTTCGATCAAAATGCAGTATTTTTGTTCGCATTTATTATGTTTTTGATTTGGTTTCTAGTAGCATTCTCCATGCAAGCGCCAAAAGATTTTATGAGTTATACCGCTCATCTGGGGAAGGTTAAATCATCTCAAATTGAACAGATAGCCAACGCGTTGCTGGCATTGCCAGGCGTGACAGAAGCCACGGTGATTGAAGAAGAGGGTATTGCATACCTGCGGGTAAATAGAAAATCCTTTGAAGAAGATAAAATCAAACAGTACTGCGCACAATTTAATTAAACAGAGAAACCGAGAAAAGAGGACAAGTCATGGCACGAGGTGTGAATAAAGTTATTATCGTGGGTAATTTAGGGCAGGACCCTGAAGTTAAATATATGCCTAGCGGACAGGCAGTCTGCAACATTAGTGTTGCAACAACCGATAGCTGGAGCGACAAAGCCACTGGCGAAAAACAGGAAAAAACAGAATGGCACCGTGTTGTATTTTTCAGAAGACTGGCAGAAATTGCTGGTGAATATCTTCGCAAAGGCTCACAAGTCTATATTGAAGGCCGGCTGCAAACACGCAAATGGCAAGACCAAAGCGGTGTAGAAAAATATACTACTGAAATTATCGCCAACGAAATGCAAATGCTGGGTGGCCGTGGTGGTGCAGGCGGAGGTAGTTTTGATGCACCGCCAGCAGCGGATGAGGGATACGGCAGCTCAAGTTCAGCACCGGCAAAGTCAGCCCCAAGTACTGCGGATGATTTTGATGATGATATTCCGTTTTAAATATTAAGTATCTTGCTAGCATAAATACTTAATTAGTCTGTTGTAATAAAGTATTGTCTGTCATTCCCGCGAAGGCGGGAATCCAGTGACAGATGAGAAAACCACAGACTTTTGAATATCGTCCGCTTGAATAAAATAAAACTCCTCATCATCGCTCCCACTTTTTACCCCGTTCATGGAGGAGCGGGATTGCGTTTCTATCGATACCTTCCTTATCTATACGAGAATAGTGTGGATGTCACTGTGATTTGTGGTACGCCAAAACTTAAAAAATTTACAGAGGATGATCATCAGGCGGAATGGCTAAGTGCTAAAGATGGGGAGCTGGTCTCTGAGTTGGAGATTTCAAAAGCGAGAATTCTTAAATATAAACTTCCTGGTAAAGGTGCCAAGGCCAGAACCAAAGTGTTATTGAATAAAGCTATTGAGTTATGTGGGGCGCCTAACTCCAAGCCTGACGTCGTGCATATAATTTCTCCTATGCCATATGGTGTTATTGGAGAACTTCGGCAGATAAAAGCGCTGGGAATTAAATTAATTTACTCACATACAATTGCGAGGAAGGTTTCAAATAATTTATTCACTGGAAGACTGAAAAAGTGGAAAACGAAGAAGATCATAAAGCTTTATGAAACTGTGATTGTACAGTCTGAGTCGATGAAAGAAAGTATTTTAGAAACAAACCCGGATGCGAATCTGTGTGTCATCATGAATGGGGTTGATACAGACAGATTTTCTCCTGTATCTGACGAATCAGAAAAACAGAGTTTACGAAAAGAACTTAATTTGCCAGTGAAGGCAAAATTCATCACATTGATAGGTGCAGTACATCCCCGTAAAGGGACAGATATTTTAATCAAGGCCTGGGCCAGTTTAGTGATACAAAAGCCGGATCTGCATCTGTTAATTATTGGTCCCAGATATGATCAAACTCGCAAGGAGTTAAAAGAATTCAGTGCGACGATGGATGAAATTACAAGAGGTTCCGGGAAACATAAAAATGTACATTTTCTTGGGCAAATAGAAGGTATTGAGAAATATCTTAAGGTGTCAGATATATTTGTATTCCCGTCCGCAAGAGAAGGCATGCCAAATGCTGTGCTGGAAGCGATGTCTGCAGGCCTGCCTGTTGTACTCACTCCTTTTATTGGTCTGTCAAAAGAACTTGGCACGAACAACAAGGAATATTTACTTGCAGAGCGTTCACCTGATTCGGTGGCTGATAAGATCAATTTGGTACTAGAAGATAATGATTTATCGCAAACGCTGGCAAACAATGCACGTGACTGGGTTGTTGAAAAAATGGATGTGGCTACCAGCGTAAAATTACATGCCCAACTTTATTCTGAGTGATTAACTTAAATAGGCTATCAGAAAGATATTTCTAAATTATGTGTGGAATTGCTGGCGCTTTATATTCTGAACCCAATTTAAAAGATGATGAGTTTTCGTCATTAATGAAAGCAATGGGTGATACGCTGGTTCACCGTGGACCTGATGATAGCGGTGTGTGGGTCAATTCGCCTGATGGAATCGGGTTGGTACACAGGAGATTATCGATTATTGACTTGTCTCCTCAGGGTCATCAGCCAATGATCTCTGGAAATGGTCGATTTGTGATTGTTTTCAACGGTGAGATATATAACTTTAAAGAGATAAGAGGCCGTTTGGAAAAGAATGGTGTGAAATTTAAAGGCCATTCGGATACAGAAACGCTGTTAGAGAGTATTGCGACAGAAGGGATCGAAAAAACATTAGCGGATATCAATGGGATGTTTGCTTTTGCATTATGGGACAGAGAAGATAATTCTCTCATACTGGCCCGCGACAGGATTGGTAAAAAGCCTCTATATTACGGTGTGTGTAATGGTGTGTTTTTATTTGGATCAGAATTAAAGGCATTAAAAAAACACCCGGATTTCGATGATGAAATTGACCGGGCTGCCCTGGGGCAATTTATACAATACTCCTGGCTGAACGGTCCGGCATCGATTTATAAAAAAATTAATAAACTGTCACCTGGTACGTACCTGAAAATAAGCAAAACATTCAAGGCTGATTTAATGCAGCCGGTCACCTACTGGTCTGCTCTGGAGTCAGCTCGGCTGGGGCAGGCGAATTTATATTCAGGTTCATATGAGGAAGCGGTTACTCACCTTGAAAAATTAGTGGCGGATTCAGTTGAGCGTAGAATGATTGCAGATGTTGAATTGGGTGCATTATTGTCAGGTGGAATTGATTCTTCATTGGTAGTGTCGATGATGCAGGCTCAATCGACACGTAAAGTTAAGACATTTTCGATAGGATTTCATGAAGCGACTCATAACGAAGCTGTTCACGCAAAAAAGATTGCTGAATATCTGGGGACAGATCACTCGGAATTATATGTGACTCCAGATGAGTGCATGAATGTTATTCCTCAGCTGCCGCACATGTATGACGAGCCATTTGGTGATGTATCCCAAATTCCTACTTATATGGTCTCGAAGCTGGCAAACAGGGACGTAAAGGTTGTGTTGTCTGGCGATGGTGGTGATGAGTTGTTTGCTGGATATACACGATATTTCCGCTGCATGCAGCACTGGGAAAAACATGAAAATATTCCACTGTTTGTGCGGCCGGCTATTGGCGAGGTTATGGATTATGCTGCGCAAGCATCCTGGCGATTGCTTGCGAATACCAAAACGCAAGAAGGTGTCGCTGGGTGGCGTCGTCTCGGAGCGAAGCTTGAAAAAAGAGCGAGAAGAATTGGCGCAAAAAGTTCTCTGGAATTATTTGTGCGCATGATGATGAGATATAAAGATATAACCGAGCTTGTTAAGATGCATGATGATTCTCAAACAATGTTGTCTAATAAAGAAGATTGGCCGGCGCATGCTGATCCTATCCTGAATATGATGCTTATAGATACCTTATGCTATTTGCCTGATAATATTCTGGTAAAAGTGGATAGGGCAAGCATGGCGACAAGTCTTGAAGCGAGGTGTCCTCTGTTAGATAAAGAAATTGCTGAATTCGCATGGCGCCTGCCTCACGCAATGAAAGTGAATCAACTGGGTGGTAAAAGAATCCTGAAAGATATTCTTGCAAAATATTTGCCAACAGAATTGACGGACAGGAAAAAAATGGGATTTGGTGTGCCAATTGGGAAATGGTTGCGAAGCCCATTAAGAGATTGGGCGGAAGACATGCTGGATAAAGAAAAAATAAGGCAACAAGGTTATCTGAATGAAGATGTTGTGCAAAGACTTTGGAAGCAGCATTTATCGGGCTGGCGAAATCATAATGATATTTTGTGGTCAATTCTGATGTTTCAGGCTTGGCTGGAGAGTAACGCTTAAATGCCTAAAATCGCGATTTTTATGAACAGCCTGGCTGGTGGAGGTATGGAAAGAGCGATGCTGAATCTGGCAAGTTTTTTTGTGGCCCAAGGTGCAAGCGTAGATTTACTGGTTGCGTCATCTAAAGGTCCATTGCTTACAGAGGTTCCTGATTCGGTTAATCTGATTGATTTGAGTGAAAGCAAGTCACGACATCAATCGGTACGGTGGTGGTTATGGAAGGCCGCTATCAAGTTGGATCCAATGTTGTTTAGACTTTGTTTTGCTAGAAAACTGCCAAAAGCAGTTAAAGTAATACCCGCGCTGATTGAGTACTTGGAAAGTAATAATCCAGATTCAGTAGTTAGCACACCAACAACAGCAAATTTGTCTCTTATATGGGCAAAGTCCTATATTGGATATGATAGTAAAACTATAATTAGAGAGGCGTCAACGTTATCAAAAGTTATCTCAAATGAAAATTCAATGTTTTTTAAGTTGGCTGAAAGGTTTGTAAGCAAATGGTATAACAATGCAGATGCGGTGATTTGTGTATCAGATGGAGTCAGCGAAGATTTAGCTAAAAATTTTTTGGTGAGAAAGTCAAAGCTGGTAACTATCTATAATATAATAGATATAGATGGCATTAAGAAACAGTCTCTTTCAGAAGAAAGCAATTCACACATACTTCAATATGGAGAATTTGTTCTATCAGCAGGAAGATTAGAGAAAGAAAAAGATTACAAAACCCTCATTCGTGCGTTTCATTTGATTTCAGGAGATGTTTCTGTAAATTTAGTGATATTAGGAGAAGGGTCTGAACGTTCAACATTAGAAAATATAGTTAATGAATTGTCTCTATCAGATCGTGTTTTTCTGCCCGGTTTTTTTGTGAATCCTTATCCATTTATAGCAAGGTGTGAAGTGTTTGCTCTTTCTTCTATATGGGAGGGGTGTCCAAATGTGTTGCGGGAAGCTATGGTGTTTAATAGAAAAATTATAAGTACGAATTGTCCGTCAGGGGTAAATGAGTTGTTGCACGGTGGTGAACATGGAACGTTGGTAGAAGTGGGAAATGTCCACCAGTTTTCAAAGGCATTACTTAAATTGATTCGGAATGTTAGAAGTGAGGTAGACGAGGTGTCTAGTGAAATAAATGAACAGTCAGTGAGGCTGTATAGTAATCTGTTTCTAAAATAGATTACATTTATCGAGCTTATGTTATCTTGAAAAATTCTTTAATATACGATTTTTTTTGATCTTAAATTTCAATGCCATTTCATCTCTTTTTAACATCGCTGAGATTTGTTTAAGTTTAGCTTTGTTAGTCTGTGGTGTAATATTCATTTTTTCAAGTTGCTTATCAAAGTCGCGGATGAAATTTTTATAGCTATATTTGTCGGACGCGATTAGATCTTTATAAGCGTTGTTGGATAGACGCATTCTTTCCTTGGCGTCGCTAAATATATTTATGACGTCTTGGAAATTGGAAAAATCTTTTTTTAATGGAATATAATGAATCATCGGTTTTAGAATGTCGTTGTATCTTCCCTCAAATAAGATCATACAAGTTCTCAAGGCGGCGCATTCAAATATCCTTGGGCTTAGTGTTCTATAGTAAATCTTATCTTCATAATCAGTGAGTACGGCGTTATGAACTTCATTAAATGATGCTTTTGGGTTCTCCAGTAAGTATTTATCACATTCTTTGTGAGCATTTCCATCTATGTCGAATATTGAGACACCAGCTTCAACACCAAGCATTGCCTTACACTTTGCAATAAACCTATACCAAGAATCGCCATTAAATCTTGATTTTTCGCCGGTTTCTATGTTTGTGATGAGACTTGTTGGCCTTGAGTGGCGGAGAAATTCTTTAGCGATCATGGTTTTTTCAAGACCGCCTTTGCCCATATAATATGGCAGCTCTCTTGCTCTGTACCCTATATCAATTGTTCTTTTATTGTCTGGAAGAGAAAGTTTTCGACCGGCATTTATTAGTGAGTCGTCGACATATCCGGTAAGAGTGTGTTTGATAATTTTACAATCTGTGTTAGCTAAGTATACTTTACTGTGCTCTGAGTGTTCTAGGAGAGTGTAAATTACATCAACACCTACGTCGTTAATAAATTTAAATCTTTCTTTGCATAACGCATGTTCATCTTGAAAAAAAGCAATTTTTGGTAAAGAGGCTCTTAACTTTAAATAGTGAAGGAAGTCCTGAAATTTTTCGTCAATCGCAATTGGGAAAACAGAGTAATGCAATATTACTGCTGAGAACTCAATTCTATCTATGCTGGCGGGGAAGCCGAGTTTGGTATTAATTGACCATATATCATGTTTGGAATATTTTGAAAATGACTCGATATGAGTTTTTAATGCGGGCGCGTTTGCTTTCAAAGGATGGCGATAAAGTAACAGGATGCCATTGCTATTATTGGTGGTTTTCAAAGTAAGGGTCTTATTTAGCGCAATTAGCAATATTGCGTAATTCTATCCATTTGCGAATTCTGCGAATAGTTCTTCTGGGTTTAAGAATCGCTTTTATCGTTTTTCGTATTGGTTTTGTATAACGTTTGCTGTAAAACACGACTTCGTGCTTCCACATGCCTTTCTTTAAGGCTTTCGTTATATTCTGAATTTCATTATCGCTTTTGAATGATTGGACGCCTAGAGTTTCTAGGTGATCATCAAGTTGGGCAATAAAATTTTTGTAGCTATATTTGCCTGATTCAATTAAGTCTTTATATGCATTGTCAATCAGGCGATTGCGCACTATGGTATCATTGAATATATTTAAAGCTTCGTGAAAGTTAGAAAAATCTTTTTTTAGCGGGATATAGTGGTGCATAGGTTCTAATATACCATTGTACTGGCCTTCATATAGGATCATGCATGTTCTTAGTGCGGCACATTCAAATATGCGGGGACTAATTGTTCTGTAATAAATATTATCTTCCCACGGCAATAATATTGAATTATATATTTCTTCAAATGTAGCGTCGGGGTTATCGAGTAAATATTTCTCGCATGCAGGTTTGACTTTGCCTTCAATGTCGAACACTGACACACCTGCTTCTACACCAATCATCGCTTTGCAATTTGATATGAAGCGGTACCAATGTGGGCCGTAAATTCGATCTTTTTCTGCGGTTTTAATGTCGACTGAGTAATCTTCTGTGTTTATAAGATTGATGAAACTATCTGCTATATTGGTTTTTTCTTGCGCACCTTTTCCGAGAAAATAAGGTAATGGTCTAGCTCTGTAACCAAAATCTATGGAGCGATTGTGGTGTTGTTTTGATAATTTAGTTGCTAAGGATATTAGTTCATCGTCGACATAGCCTGTGAGAGTGTGTTTAACTGTTTTACAACTAGTATTCGTGAGGTATACTTCATGATGCTCAGGATTTAATAGCGAATACACAATATCAATTTCACATTCGTCAATGAAATCAAATTTTTCTCGACAAGCAGTATATTCATCCTGGAAAAATGCAATCTTATTAGCAGTATTATTGGATTTTAAATATTGAATGAATTCATGATTTATATTGAATGGGTGCATTCCAAATAAAGAATAATGTAAAATTATTGCGCTAAAATTAATATCATTCAGCTTTTCCGGGATGCCAAGTTCAGTGTTGATTGACCATATATTATTACGCGAGTAGCGTGTGAAGCTATTCACGTGCTCCATTATGGTTGGCGCGTTTCTTTGACGATAATGATGGTATAGGAGTAGAACGCCAGCGCAGTTATTGTTACTCATTTGTTTAGTTGTTTGATAGGATGATTGTGGTAATTGCGTAACAAATTTAATTATATTTCAATTTGCAATGGATAACTATTATGGCACCACAATTAAATGATGCAAATGCTAGTGTTAACAAGGTTTTTTGGGATGAATTATGTGGCACTGGCTTGGCAAAATCGCTAGGTATTGAAGATCACTCTCTTTCTTCTATAGAACGTTTTGATGATGCTTACTATGAGTTCTATCCATACCTTCTAGGATATATCGAACCAAAAAAAATGGCTGGAAAGAAGGTGTTGGAGATAGGATTGGGGTATGGGACTGTGGGTAGGGAGGTGGCTAAGGCAGGTGCTAATTACTTGGGTATGGATATAGCCGAAAATCCAGCAGCTATGTTGAAGCATAGTTTTGAGCTGTTACAAATACCTGGAGAAACACTCCAAGGGGATTTTTTAAATAATAATTTTAATGACAACACATTTGATTATGTGATCTCGATAGGGTGTTTTCATCATACAGGGAACATATCTAGATGCATAGATGAGGCATATAGAATCTTAAAGCCAGGAGGTACAGCTATTTTAATGGTGTACAATCAGTTCTCCTTGAGGCAGTGGATTCGTTGGCCGGTAGCTACGTTTCGAGCGTTATTGTTAGGAAACTCTCGGTCAAATGTCGAGCAGAGAAATGCATATGATGCACGTGTTGATGGTAGTGCAGCCCCTGTTACTGAATTTACATCAATTAGACAAGCAAAAAAGCTGTTAAGTAAATTTCAAGATATTCACTTAGCAAAAGATAACTGTGATGATATAAGGGTGCTGAAAAAGTGGAGAATAGATCGTAAAAGCTTATTGGGTGTTGTTGGTCCCCTTGCAGGTCTAGATATATATATTCAGGCTCAGAAATAATAACTATTTACATGAATAGGGCATAAAACTATGTTTCCGAAAGTAACTGGTAGGAAAATTCGCATTAGCGTGGTGGGTTGTGGTCGTATTTCTAAAAATCATTTTGCTGCGATTGATAAACATCAAGATAATTTAGAGCTGGTTGCAGTATGCGATGTTGATCCTGCAGTATTAGCTGAACATCAAGCAAGGTATGGGGTTAAAGGATATACGAGAATGCAGGATATGCTAGAGACAGAAAAGCCCGACTTGGTTGTGTTGTGTACTCCCAGTGGCCTTCATCCAGATGAGGTAATTGCTTCCGCGAGATCAAATGTTAATGTGATGACTGAAAAGCCTATGGCGACAAGATGGAAAGACGGTCTTCGTATGGTGCGGGCATGTGATGAAGCAGAAGTAAGGTTATTTGTGGTAAAGCAGAATCGTCGTAATGCAACATTACAGTTGTTGAAACGAGCCATAGATGAGAAGAGGTTTGGTGCTATAAATATGGTCCAGGTTAATGTCTTCTGGACACGTCCCCAGCAATACTATGACTCAGCAAAATGGAGAGGGACTTGGGAATTGGATGGTGGAGCATTTATGAATCAAGCTAGCCACTATATAGATCTGCTTGATTGGCTTGTTGGCCCAGTCGCTGATGTACAAGCAATGACAGGGACGTTAGCTCGAGATATTGAGGTAGAGGATACTGGGGTAATGAATATTCGATGGCGAAATGGAGCGCTCGGGAGTGTCAGCGTTACAATGCTTACCTATCCTAAAAATTTAGAAGGATCAATAACTATTCTGGGGGAAAAGGGTACTGTGCGGATTGGCGGTGTCGCAGTAAATGATGTGCAACACTGGGACTTTGAGGATCAGCGTGATTATGACAAACAAGTAAAAGACGCGAGTTATGCTACGAGTTCTGTTTATGGATTTGGCCACCCTTTATACTATAAGAATGTTGTTGATGTTATGCGTGGTGTAGCTGAACCAGAAACAGATGGCCGTGAAGGCTTGAAATCATTAGAGCTCCTAGTTGCGACATATCTGTCTGCACGTGATGGGAAAACAGTGTCCTTGCCTCTAGAATATTAAAATTGTCCAAAATAAATTATGACTGTTTGTACTATTCACGAAACTGCAATTGTCGATAATGGTGCTCAAATAGGTGAGGGCACACGTATATGGCATTGGGTACACGTATCAGGTGGAGCCGTAATTGGCAGTAATTGTTCATTAGGGCAAAATGTTTTTATTGGGAACGATGTGCGTATCGGGAATAATGTAAAGATTCAGAATAATGTTAGTATTTATGATGCTGTTACATTAGAAGATGATGTTTTTTGTGGACCTAGCATGGTCTTTACAAATGTATATAACCCGAGAAGTGCAGTTGAGCGTAAAGATGAGTATAGAAATACGCTAGTAAAAAAAGGTGCAACTCTTGGAGCAAACTGCACAATAGTATGTGGTACAACAATTGGAGAGTATGCCTTTGTAGGTGCGGGTGCAGTAATAAATTCTAATGTTAAACCATATTCGCTAATGGTGGGTGTTCCAGCGAAGCAAATTGGCTGGATGAGCAAGTACGGAGAAAGGGTAAATCTTGCGCTTGAGGGGCAAGGGGAATCTGTATGTGAAGCAACAGGCGATGTTTATATTTTGAATAATGGTAATGTTAGTTGTAAGGAAAAATTATGATTCCATTTATAGATTTAAAGTCGCAATACGAATCATTGAAGGATAATGTTCAAGAGCGTATTAACAATGTTCTTGAACACGGGCAATATATATTGGGACCGGAAGTTAAAGAGCTTGAAGAAAAGCTTGCAGCATATGCTGGAGCTCAACACTGTGTAACTGTCTCCAGTGGAACTGATGCATTACTGATTAGTTTAATGGCGCTTGATATTGGTCCGGGCGATGAAGTGATAACTACACCATTTACATTTGTTGCCACGGGGGAAGTGATTGTTCTACGAGGGGCTAAGCCAATATTTGTTGATGTAGAAACGGATACTTGTAACATTGATGTAAGTAAAATTGAATCAGCTATTACATCAAAAACAAAAGCAATAATGCCGGTGAGTTTGTATGGGCAACCAGCCGATATGAATGAAATAAATGAGATTGCGGAGAGATTTGGTATACCTGTTATAGAGGATGCTGCGCAAAGTTTTGGTTCAGAATATCAAGGGAAAAAATCCTGTAATCTTTCAACCTTGGGCTGCACGAGCTTTTTCCCAAGTAAGCCACTTGGTTGTTACGGTGATGGTGGTGCAATATTTACCAATGACAATACGCTAGCACAGGCTTGTCGTGAACTTCGTGTGCACGGGCAAAGTGAGCGCTACAAGCACACTAGGATTGGTGTTGGAGGAAGGTTGGACACGATTCAGGCGGCTATTTTGCTCGCGAAACTTGATCAATTTGATTGGGAAATAGAAAAGCGGTTGGAAATTGGTGCTCTTTATAACAAAATGTTAGATGAGCAGAATATATCGCGTGTACATCAAAAACCTGATAGAACCAGTGTATTTGCCCAATACACAATTTTTACAGATGAGCGTGATTCGATGCAGCAAAAACTAAAAAAATTAGGCATTCCTACAGCAGTACACTATCCATGCCCATTGAACGAGCAATCGGCTTATAAAAAATATTGTGAAAATGAAACACCTATGTCTTTAGAGCATTCTAATAGAGTGATGAGTCTGCCTATGCATCCATACTTATCAGAACAAGATCAAATGCGTGTCATTAATGCTTTGCTTTAACTTAGTTAATTTAAAATAAGTGAAAATTATAACGGTCTTAGGTGCACGGCCACAATTTGTTAAAGCGGCAACAATTAGTAGAGCAATTCAGCGACATAATAAAGAAGTTGATAGTAATGATCGTATAGAAGAAGTCATTGTTCATACTGGCCAGCACTTTGATGCAAATATGTCCCAGGTATTTTTTGATCAGCTTGATGTTCCTCGGCCTAATTATAATTTGGGTGTGGCAAATTTAACTCATGGAGCAATGACAGGGAAAATGCTCGAGTCGATAGAAAAATTATTGTTAAAAGAAAGCCCAGACTGGATGCTGGTTTATGGAGATACAAACTCAACACTGGCTGGGGCATTGAGTGCTATAAAATTGCAAACACCAATAGTTCATGTAGAAGCTGGATTGCGCTCATACAATCCAAGTATGCCTGAAGAAATAAATAGAATACTGACTGATCGTATATCTACTATTCTATTTTGTCCTACTCAAAATGCTGTAGAAAATTTGCAATCTGAAGGCTTTCCTTATCCTGTTCCAGGTCATTACAAGCAAATTATTTCGAATGTCGGCGACGTTATGTTTGATGCTGTGCTTTATTACCAGAATCAAGCCCGTCAAGATGTATCGCTTGAATCATGGTGTGTTGAAGAAAAGGAATATGTTTTATGTACGTTGCACCGTCAAGAAAATACTGATCATCCTGCTAGGCTAGAAGGTATTCTTAGTGCCTTACGTGAGATTGGTAATGATTCAAAAGTATTATTGCCCCTGCATCCAAGGACTCGTAAAATGTTGTCAGAGCAAGACAAGTTAAATCTTCTGGATGGGATTGAGGTGCTAGATCCAATTCCATATTTAGAAATGCAGCGACTACAAATGAGTGCAAATTTAATTCTTACCGATTCTGGTGGAATGCAAAAAGAAGCTTTTTTCCACGGTGTGCCTTGTATTACCCTTCGAGATGAAACTGAATGGGTTGAGACAGTTGACCTGGGTTGGAATCATGTCGTTGGAGCTGAAGCAGAAAAAATTATTCAGGCTAGAAACACATTAAGAAATCCTCCAGTAACTAAATCTATGCCATACGGTGATGGTAGTGCAGCAAATAAAATTATTAGCAGTTTAATGAATGCATTATAAATCTTGCTCGTATTCTACATTTTTCGAGCCGCTTATAAATATCAATATTGTGAAAATTTCTACTAGGAGCAGTATTTGAATCTACAAGGTTCCAAGTTGGTAGTAGTTGGTGGTGCCGGTCTAATTGGCTCACATACAGTAGATTGCTTGCTATGTGAAGGTGTAAAAGAGATTATTATTTACGATAATTTTTCACGAGGAAGCATGAGTAATTTAGAGGCGGCCCTAAAAGATCATCGCGTAAAAATATTTGACGTTGGCGGTGATATTATGCAGACCGACATATTGGAGAATGCATTTAGTGGCGCCGATGGTGTATTCCACTTCGCAGCATTATGGTTGCTTCAATGTCATGACTTTCCTCGCAGTGCCTTCGATGTAAACATAAAGGGTACCTTTAACGTTATAGAAGCTTGTGCGAATAAAAATGTAAAGAGGCTAATATATTCATCTTCCGCAAGTGTTTATGGTGATGCGGTGTATGAACCCATGGATGAAGATCATCCTCTTGGCAATAAGAATTTTTATGGTGCTACAAAGATAGCTGGAGAGGCTATGCTGAGAGCCTATCATCATCGTTTTGGGCTTGATTATGTCGGTTTGCGTTATATGAATGTGTACGGGCCTCGTCAAGATTATAAGGGTGCATATATAGCTGTAATTATGAAAATGCTTGATGCGATAGACAGAGATGAAGATCTAACCATTTTTGGTGATGGTACTGAGGCGTTTGACTTTGTTGCAGTACAAGATTGTGCACGGGCAAATGTGTGTGCTATGCAGTCATCAACTGTTGATCGCTTTTATAATGTAGGCACAGGTCAACGAACCACGCTTAAGGAATTGGCTGAGCTCTTGCTGGAGTTGACCGGTAGCAATCGGGGAATAACATATGCTCCAAGCAATCAAGCAGCTCTTGTGCGAAATCGTATTGCTGATACTGCTTTTACCTCTAAAGATTTGGGCTTTACCGCAGAAATTAAGCTTAGAGAAGGACTGAGGCGGTTGATCGAGTGGCGCACTTTTAAAAAAAAGCTGGATGCATAAAAATTATCGATGAATTTGATGGCAGACACCAAAATATGGCTGGAGTTATAATGTTCTAAATGATGTATTATGCTGATAAGGGGCTGAGTAACCAGAGTTGAAAATAGTTTATTGATTATTATTGATAAAGTTAAATAACATGGTAGCTGTCCTAATATCGCCATAACTAAAAATCTTTTTGTGTTGATGAGAGCGAATAATCTTGCAGCCATTAAATATAACATTCATCATCTGCACGAATTGAAATGATTGAATATTTAAGTAGTGACGATGTGGCTATGTTTGAGGTGGTAAAAGAGCTAGTAAATATGAACTATTGTCAATAAGTATTGATTCTAATTATTAATAAGATAATTCATAGGCGCTGACCTAACCTGTAAGGGTGGATACCGTAACGTGGTTTCTGTGTCAATGAATTAGTATAATGATCGTTATTGGAATAAGCGCCTTAATTTCGTGATGATCATAGTTGTGTGCCATAAATCACATGCGGGTTTTAACATGGAAAAAAGCATATCAAGTAAATTATTAATCTTTGTGTGCCTTTTAGGCTTTTGAAAAGGATGATTTGAGTGAGTGTTAAGTTTTCTCTTGTGTATCCAACGAGGCATCGTCCAAATTTTATTAAGTATGCATTATATTTTTTGGAGCGACAAAAATATAAGAATTTTGAGGTTATAGTTTGTGATAATTATTTGGATTCAAGCTATTCATGTGAGAAAGAGTGTGCTGAATCGAATATTGAGAATATAAAGTATGTTCGGCCCACAAAACCAATTGGGATGGTTGAAAATTGGAACTTAGCATTGCAGTACGCGACGGGTGATTATATTTGCTACTTTACTGATAAGATGTTTTTACTTCCTAATACTTTGCAGTTTGCAAGTGATTGTTTGAGTGAAACACCGGCTGATATCATAACATGGGTTTATGAGTCTTACACTCCTGAAACTTATCCTGATTACTTTGGTGCTGGGAAGTATACTGTGGATAACATGATTGAATCTAAAAGGAAAAAGTATGCTAGATATGATCCATTTGAAGAGTTATCGAAAAAAGGGAAAGCTGATGTAGCTCGAAATGAACAAGATAAGGCGCAATATGCTCGAGGAAAAATTTGTTTTGGTGCTTATGATGCTAAGCTCTGTGAAGAGATAGTTAAGAAGACTGGAAAGCTATTTCATAACATAAGTCCTGATTATACTTCAATGATACTGGGTCTGTCATTTAGCAAGTCAGTGATTGAAATTGCATGCCCTGGTATTGTGCATGTTAATACGGATCTGTCTAATGGAGGCAAAATTCAAGTTGATGATTCAGCAGCGTTTGAATTCCTATCTGAACTTGAGAATTTTGATAGTGTTAAAAGTAATTTATTAGTGCCTGACTTGTATAGCAGTGTTAATAATCTTGTAGCACACGATTATAGTTCATTAAAAAGAAAGTTTGACTTAAAATTCACATTTGATAGTGTCAACTGGTTAGTTTACATCGCTGGAGATATTAACTCAGAAAATAGAATCTGGAGTTCAAAAGATGTTGGAGTAAGTCAAATTAAACTATTGGAAAACTACATCAAAGATCTGTCGAAAAAAGATAAAAAAAGATATCTTAATAAGTTGAATGCAAGATTAAAACAGAATGGGCGAATCAGGTACGATAAATCACCGATAAAAAATTTATTTAAGACCATATTGGCCAAAAAATTTGCAAGATCATTACTTCCAAGATCGCTACGTCAGTGGAGAAAGGAAGTTTTGTTTTCAGTGTCTGATATACAACAAAAAAATCTACAATTAGAGTCTATTGAAGAGATTTTAAAGTATGAGCCTTAATTGCATTTTTAAGGCCAATATTTTTTATTGACTAGTGTTGTTTATCGCTGATTTGCTAGTTTAGCTTACGCATCCTTTAACTTACTTTAGAATAATGAAATGTGTGGAATAGCAGGTATTTTTCAATTGGCTGGATTTTCAATTCCAGCTATTTCGTCATCATTAGAGGTCATGGGACAGCTCATTTCTCATCGTGGGCCAGATGGTGATGGTGTATGGAAACACTCAAATAGTCACGTAGGATTTGCTCATCGCAGGTTAAGCGTAGTGGATCTTTCAGTGGAAGCTTCTCAGCCAATGACTGATCGCTCAGGTAATTGGATCGCATTTAATGGTGAAATTTATAACTTTGTTGAATTGCGTAAAGAGTTAGGAGTGGAGAATTTCTCGTCTCACTCTGATACAGAGGTTATCCTGTTTGCTTATCGCAAATGGGGTAAAAACTGTGTCAATCATTTGAGAGGTATGTTTGCATTTGCCTTGTGGGATGAAAAAGAACAATCGCTATTCTGTGCTAGGGATCGATTTGGAATAAAGCCATTTTATTATAGTGTCATTGACGGTATATTTTATTTTGCTTCTGAAGCTAAAGCATTATTACCATTTATGCCAGCAATTGAGACTAATAAAAATGCTTTGGCAGAGTACCTGACTTTCCAATTTAATAGTGGCGAACATACTATGTTTGATGGAATTCGTCAGCTTCAACCGGCTAATATGCTCTGTATTCAAGGTTCTGAAGTTAATATAAAACGCTATTGGGATGTTAAATATGAAATTGATTATGACCATACTGCTAATTACTTTGGTGAAAAATTAAGAGAATTGTTAGACGATTCAATTAAGGTGCATTTGCGCGGCGATGTTCCTGTCGGTAGTTATGTCTCTGGGGGGATTGATTCAAGTCTGATGCATTTACTTGCACAGAAACAGGACCCTGCAAGCCTCTTGGGGTTCCATGGTCGATTTCTTGAATATCCTGGCTATGATGAAAGTGGTTATGCAGAAAAAGCTGTTGCACATGGCAACGGTACTCTGCATATCGCAGATATTACTGCAAATGATTTTTCAGATCATTTGCAAAAAGTTGTTTATCACCTTGATTTCCCCGTAGCGGGCCCTGGGTCTTTTCCTCAATATATGGTTTCAAAACTGGCTGCTAGCCATGTGAAGGTGGTGCTTGGAGGGCAAGGAGGAGATGAAATATTTGGGGGGTATGCTCGGTATGTGATTGCCTATTTTGAGCAGTGTATAAAGGCTGCTATTGAGGGGACATATAAAGATGGTAATTATGTGGTTACGATGGAATCAATTATTCAAAACCTTGGATTGTTGCGTGAATATAAGCCACTAATAAAAAAATTCTGGAGTCAAGGTTTGTTCGAAACATTGGATCGACGTTATTTCCAATTGGTTAATCGATCATCTGATATGGAGGAGGAAATTAATTGGAGTGCACTGGATATGCATCAAGTTTTTGATAATTATTCAACGATATTTAATAATGCGGCTAATGTTAAAAAAGAGGCTTATTTTGATAAAATGACCCATTTCGATTTTAAAACATTATTGCCAGCACTACTTCATGTGGAAGATCGAATGAGTATGGCTCATGGGTTGGAGAGTCGAGTACCGTTACTAGATCATTCGTTAGTGGAATTTGCGGCAACAATTCCTGCGGATGTTAAATTTAAAGGTGGAGATACCAAGCATCTTCTTAAAACAGTATTTTCTAGTGTGTTGCCTGGAGAAATTGTTAATCGACGAGATAAGATGGGTTTTCCTGTACCATTAAAAGAATGGTTTGCGAATGAAATGCGGGAATTTGTCATGGATCACTTTCAAGATATGTCGACTAAGCATCGAGCTCATATAAATGTAGATGCTGTGTTGCGTAATTTTGGGAAAGAAGCGCAATTTTCGCGAAAAACGTGGGGACTACTCAGTCTAGAATTATGGCACCAACAATTTCATGATCAAGCAGCGGGTTATCGTAATCTGCTACGTAAAGCAGCCTGAGTATAGATAGATTTTCACTTCTATTAAATAAATATTAAAGGATTCTAATGAAAGCAGTCATTACGGGTGGCCTCGGCCAAATTGGATCACACATTGCTGAGTTGATGCTAAATCGAGGCGATGAGGTGTTAGTGATTGATAATCTGGTGACGGGACGTCGTGAGCATTTAGCAGAACAATCAAACTTACGTATAGAGATAGCAACTATAGTAGATAAGCAAGTTGTAGATTCGTTATTTGAGGAATTCCAGCCGGATGTCGTGGTGCATACTGCTGCTTCTTATAAAGATCCAGATGATTGGTATAACGACACACTGACAAACTGTGTGGGTGGTTCAAATATTGTAGATGCTGCTAAAAAATATAATGTTGGTAGATTTATTTATTTTCAAACAGCTCTTTGCTACGGGCAGAAGCCTAACGAACAACCTATTACCCTAAATCACCCGAGAAATCCCACTGGAAGTAGCTATGCAATCTCTAAAACAGCTAATGAGTTGTACTTGGAATTATCAGGTATAGATTATGTGACATTTAGATTGGCAAATGTTGTAGGCCCACGAAATGTTGCAGGCCCATTACCAATTTTTTATCAAAGACTAAAAGATGGGAAACAGTGTTTTATTACAAAATCTCGTCGAGATTTTGTCTATGTTAAGGATTTGGCGCGATCAGTTATACAAGCATGTGATGGCGTGGGGCATGGTGCATATCATTTTTCTTCAGGAACTGATGTTGCGGTTAAAGAGTTATATGATGCTGTTGTTAAAGCGATGAATATACGGGAATATCCTGAGCCGGATATTCGTGACCTCGGGCCGGATGACGTATATTCAATTTTATTAGATCCTTCACGTACATTCGCAGATTTCGGTGAGATACAATTTGCATCCTTGCAGGAAACTGTCGGGTCAGCAATAACTTATTATCAAGAGCATGGAACGCTTGGGGAATATACTCATTTGAGAATTCAAGAAAAATAACTATGGGTATTCGGCAATTACCAAAGAATATCGATATAAAATCAGTTACAACAGAGGAGGTAAGCAAATTCTGGAATAAAAATCCTCTGTGTGCAAGCGCTATCTCCCGCCCCTTGGGGTCAGAAGAATATTTTACTGAGTATAATTTATTGCGCGAAAAAAATGAAACGCTAGAGTTTTCTTATAAACTGCATGAATATAAAGCTTTTGCGGGTAAAAAAGTTTTAGATGTGGGTTCTGGGAATGGTTACGTGCTAAGTAAATATGCTAGTGAAGGTGCGCAAGTATTCGGTGTGGATATTACCCAAACAGGCATAGATTTATGTAAAAAAAGATTCCAATACATGGGGTTGAATGGTGATTTTCAGGTGGCAGATGCGCAAGATTTGCCTTTTGATGATAATGAATTTGATTGTGTATGTTCTATGGGTGTTTTGCACCATGTCCCTGATACGAATAAAGCAATCGCGGAGATATATCGGGTATTAAAACCAGGTGGACGTTTAATCGTTATGTTTTACTATCGTGGTTCAGCAAAATTTCGATGGCAATTTAGAATTAAAAGTTGGAACAAGAAAAAACCCATGCAACAACTGGTGAATGAAGTGGATGGAAAGGGTAATCCGAAAGGAGATGTATACTCCAAGTCTGAATTAAAAAAAATGCTGAGAAAATTTACTGAATTGAATATGTTTGTTGATAGTCTAAATTCACAAGATATATTTCTTGGTTTGGGTAGATACATTCCTAATGTGGTATGCAAGCCATTAAGTGGAACATTAGGTTGGTTCTTATATGCAAAAGGCAGGAAGCCAAAATGAGTAAAAAAAGGATTTTAATTACCGGGGGCGCTGGCTGTCTGGGATCAAATCTGATTGAACGCTACTTGCCTCAAAAACATGAGATTACAGTTATTGATAATTTCGCAACTGGTAAACGAGAGGTTGTCCCCGATATTGCTGGGTTGACTGTGGTTGAAGGGTCAATCGCAAACCTTGATTTGGTGGAAAATGTTTTTAGTGAGTTTAAGCCAACACATGTAATTCATAGTGCCGCAGCATACAAAGATCCGCAAAATTGGTCTGAAGATGTATCAACAAATGTTGTCGGTACAATTAATATTGCAAAAGTCTCATTGAATTACGAGATTGATAAAATAATTAACTTTCAGACTGCGCTTTGTTACGGGCGCCCTGAGCAGGTGCCTATTCCTATTGATCATCATATTGATCCATTTACGAGTTATGGTATTTCTAAGGCTGCTGGTGAGAAATATTTAATGAATTCTGGATTGCCTGTAATCTCATTAAGGCTAGCTAATATTTGTGGCCCGCGGTTAGCAATCGGTCCAATACCTACTTTCTATAAGAGGCTGAAGGCGGGGAAAAATTGTTTTTGCAGTGAAACAACGCGAGATTTTTTGGACATGTCAGATTTTTTCGCCCTAACTGATCAGTTGTTAAATACAGATGTATCTGGCGGGGTATTTAATGTTTCAACTGGAGTGGGGAATTCAATCCTAGAGATATATAAATTAGTTGCTGAATACTTAAACATTGATGCTCCTGATGTTCCTGTTGTGCCTCCTGGCGATGATGATGTGGCAGCAGTAGTTTTGGACCCGGCAGAAACCGAACGTGTATTTGGATGGAAAGCTAAGATAGATTTTGAGAATACGATTAAGCGACAATTAGACTGGTATGAGAGTTATGGTGTAAGTGATATATATAGTCATTTGTCAGAGCCATCTTCAGATTAATTTTTAAAATTGAAAGTATGAGTAAAGTAAGTTTAAAAAATTGTAAAGTGCTTGTGGTTGGTGGTGCTGGTTTTGTTGGGAGCAATCTTTCTCATTTTCTGCTCTCACATAAAGATGTCTCAGAACTGTGGATAGTAGATAATCTGATATCAGCGGATATAGTTAATGTACCCGACCATTCTAAAGTGCATTTTATATTTGGATCAATCGCTGATGACAGGGTTCTGCAGAAGCTACCAAGTGACTTGAATGTTGTGTTTCATCTTGCGTGTTATCATGGGAATCAATCTTCTATAGCTGATCCCATTGCGGATCATGATAATAATACGCTAACAAGTTTGAAGCTTTTCGAGCAACTTAAAGAGTTTGAAGAGCTAAAGAAGGTTGTCTATGCAGCTGCGGGCTGTGCAGTAGCAGAGAAAACTTATGATGAAGCTACTGCTACTTCAGAAGATGCGCCAGTGTCTTTATTTCACGATAGTCCCTATTCGATTTCAAAGTTAATAGGTGAAATGTACGGAAATTACTACTTTCAGCAATATGGTCTCCCATTTGTTAAAGCTAGATTCCAAAACGTTTATGGTCCAAGAGAAATCCTAGGTGCTGGTAGCTGGCGCGGGACGCATCATACTGTGTGGAGAAATGTAACACCAACTTTTATTTGGAAGTCTTTATGTGGTGAATCATTACCTTTGGATAACGGTGGAAATGCGAGTCGTGATTTTATATATGTAGATGATATTGTTCGAGGATTAGTTGCGTGTGCGGAGCAAGGAGAGCCAGGTGAAGCGTATAATTTAGCTTCTGGCGTAGAAACCACAATTTTAGAATTGGCAGAGTTGATAAATCAAATAACAGGAAATGCCACACCATTAGATTTGAAGCCTGCAAGAGATTGGGATAGATCAGGTAAGCGTTTCGGTTCGGTTGAAAAATCAAAAAAAATGATTAACTTCGATGCTGAAACCAGTATTAAAGAAGGCTTGATAAGCACTGTAAACTGGACTAAGCAGAATCGAACTCATATTGAGTCTTCAATTTCTAAACATGATCTGTTTATGATAAAAAACTAATCAATAGTATTAAGTCTGCCATCGCGCAATTCAAGAATATGATCAGAAATCTGTTTTAGTGCAGGTCGATGAGAGATAGATATAATAGTAATTTCTCTACTCAACTCTTTAAATATTGCACTTAAGGATTCCTCGGTTTCGCTATCAAGTGCACTGGTTGCTTCATCTAGTATCAGTAGTAACGGAGAATGCACTAATGCGCGAGCTATTAAAATTCTTTGCCTCTGTCCACCTGATAAGTGGGCGCCGTTCTCGCCAACGGTTGTCTCTATTCCCATTGGTAACTCTCGTATGAATGAATCACAGTGAGCTTTTATTAATGCGTTGTTGATATCTTCTTCGCTATATCTGTTGTCACCTAAAGTTATATTTTCTTTGATGGTTGAATTGAGAAGATTATTTTCCTGAGTCACATATCCTATTTGAGATCTCCAGAAAGTCATGTCGATTTCAGTCAGTGGTAGATTGTCTATCAGTATTTCGCCTGCTGTGGGTAAAAATAACCCGCAAATAAGGTCTGCAGTAGTAGTTTTTCCTTCTCCTGATGGGCCAATAATAGTGTTTAGCTTGTGATGGTGAAATGTGGCTGAAGCATTTTCTAGTATTTTTTTATTCCCATGCTCGAAACTTACATTTTTGAACTCAATATTTCCTTGTAGTTGATGTCTGATTCTTCCAGTGCGATGTTCTCGATTTTGAATAGATTCATTTAATGAATTCATGACCATGTGATAAGCGCTAATATTGCCTACATATGCCTGAAATTGTTTTTGTGATTTACCAAATAACTTCATGGATCTTAAATAAAGGATGACTAGGATGATCGAGAACTCAATAGGAATGTTTAGATGCTTGAAAGAAAAATAAATAGTAATAATCACTGTAGACATCAGGATGATTTCTTGCAGAGCATCTAATAGTTCAGATGCAATAGTGCCTTTTTTTGCAACAGTTTTGAGTCGTTTAGTATAATCGCTTAGTAAGGCGTGAGAATGAGATTCGCGTGCCATCGCTTTGAGAGGCTTAATACTTCTGTATGAGTCAGTAAGCTGTGAGGTTATCAAGCGTGTAAGCTGAGCATCTTCAGCGCCGAGCAATTTGCTTATTCCTATTAATTTCCCAAATAATAAAGTCAGTACTAGTCCAGCAATAATAGCAATGACCGCAATTTCCCAGGATATAAAAAAGGCGACAGATAAATATGCGATTATCTGGACTGCATTAGATAGTATAAGCACCATGGTTTCATAGCCGTCACCTGCACTTTCTATTTCATTAACCAATGATGCTGTGAACCCACCACTAGACTGTCTGGTGAAGAAGGCCCACTCGGTTTGTGACATACTGGTTAGTAATTTTATGCGTAAATCTTTGATGACTTTTGCTTTGGTGAAGCCAGCATAAATGTTTGCCCCGGCAAGTAATATGCTCTGTAAAATAATGCCGGTCAGAAACAATGCAATTAAATTTTCAGTGCTGGGTGTTATACCTAAATATAAAAAAATGTCATTAATGAATTGTGTTTTTGTAGAGCTTCGTCCTAGCAGGGTAAAAAGCAGAGCGGGAAGTACTAGCAAGGTGGCCGCAGTAATGATGCTTGCAGTAGTAACGGCAATAAATACTAGAATTGTTCGTCTGGGGTAGGCCCTGAAAAAATATAGAAATAAATCCATTTGCTAGCAGTTGTGAAATTAAAGTTGAATATTTATCAAGTGAATGCGTATCTTGAAATTGTAGAAATATAGCCCCATTAGGTAGGTATCCCTTTGTAATGGAATACACGCTACAATAAAGCTATGACAGGAAAAGTATACATCAAAACCCAGGGCTGCCAGATGAATGAGTACGACTCAGACAAGATGGCGGATGTGCTGGGCGCCGCCAAGGATATGGAGCTCACACAAAACCCTGAAGAGGCGGATGTGTTATTGCTTAATACTTGCTCTATCCGCGAAAAAGCGCAGGAGAAGGTGTTTTCCCAGCTTGGCCAGTGGAATAAGTTAAAGCTGAAAAATCCTGATTTGGTGATTGGGGTGGGTGGCTGTGTGGCCAGCCAGGAAGGTGAGGCGCTCAGAAAGCGTGCACCTCAGGTAGACGTGGTATTTGGCCCGCAGACTCTGCATCGTTTGCCAGACCTTATTGATCAGGCGCGAAGACAGGGTAAATCAGTAGTAGATATTTCATTCCCGGCGATTGAGAAATTCGATAACTTACCGCCCCCGAAGGTTGATGGCCCCTGTGCATTTGTGTCAATTATGGAAGGCTGCAGCAAATACTGCTCTTATTGCGTGGTACCTTACACCCGTGGAGAAGAAATTAGCCGGCCTTTAAATGATGTGCTGGTGGAAATCATGCAGCTGGCTGACAAAGGTGTAAAAGAAGTCACTCTGCTGGGGCAGAATGTTAATGGTTATTACGGAAAAATGGATGATGGCCAGATATGTAACTTCACGCTGCTGTTACATTACGTGGCTACCATTGAGGGGATTGAGCGTATTCGATATACGACTTCACACCCACTGGAATTTAGTGACTCGTTAATAGAAGCCTATGCAGAAATACCGAAACTGGTGAATCATCTGCACTTGCCGGTTCAAAGTGGATCAGACCGAATTCTGGCAGCAATGAAACGTGGTTATACGGCGATAGAGTACAAGTCGAAAGTGCGTAAATTACGTAAGCATCGTCCTGATATCAGCATGTCGTCTGATTTTATTATCGGGTTTCCGGGAGAAACAGATCAGGAATTTGAGCAGACAATGAAGTTAATTGAAGATGTTGGCTTTGATCACTCATTTAGTTTTATCTTCAGTGCGCGTCCGGGAACACCTGCGGCATCACTGGAAGATCAAACCCCTATGCAGGAAAAGAAACAGCGTCTGCAAAGGCTGCAGTCCCGAATACTGGAAATGGCAAATCAAATTTCGGCGGATATGGTAGGCACTAAACAAACTATTCTGGTCAATTCACTGTCTAAAAAGAGTGATCAGGAAATGGCGGGTCGTACTGAGAATAACCGTGTGGTGAATTTCGAAGGGTCAGAAGAGTTGATCGGGCAGCTAGTCGAAGTGGAAATTACCCAGGCAATGCCAAACTCTTTGCGTGGCCAACTGGTATAAACATAAAAGGAACATTCAATATTGAGTGCCCAGCCTGCAAAAGTTAACCTCACTCTCCAACCTAACGACAACTCTCGCCTCGCTAATCTGTGTGGTCCATTTGATGAGCATTTGCATCAAATTGAAGAACGCCTGTCGGTAGAAATTCATCATCGGGGAAACGCATTTACAGTAGAAGGCAATCCGTCTTCTGCGGAGTCTGCTGCTGTAATGATAAAAAATTTATATGCGACAACCAGTTCAGAAGAGTTGTCAAAAGAGAGTATCCATTTGCACCTGCAAGATTCTAATGTTGACAATATCACTGATAAAACCAATGAAAAGTTAACCGACATTGGCGTACATACACGGCGTGGAATCATTAAACCGCGTGGCCCAAATCAGGCAGCGTACATTAGTGACGTACTCAATAACGATCTGACATTCGGGATAGGCCCCGCTGGCACAGGTAAAACCTATTTGGCAGTGGCATGCGCGGTGGCGGCACTGGATTCAGAAAAGGTTCAGCGCCTGGTGCTTGTGCGTCCGGCAGTAGAAGCGGGTGAACGTCTCGGTTTTTTGCCCGGTGACTTGACGCAAAAGATTGATCCATACCTGCGCCCAATGTATGACGCGCTATATGAAATGATGGGTTTTGAACGGGTAAACAAGCTTATCGAGCGTACCGTGATTGAAGTTGCACCTTTAGCCTATATGCGTGGCCGCACTCTGAATGACTCATTTGTGATTCTGGATGAGGCGCAGAACACCACCAAAGACCAGATGAAAATGTTTCTGACCAGAATTGGCTTTGGGTCCAAAGCTGTCGTGACCGGTGATATTACTCAGGTGGATTTACCTCACCGCAGCCAGTCTGGATTAAGGCATGTTATGCATGTGCTGAAAGATGTGAAACGAATCAAATTTAACTACTTTAATTCCAGGGATGTAGTCAGACATCCATTGGTGCAGCATATTATAGATGCGTATGACCATCACGATACACAAGAAAAACCCGATCACGAATGATTCAGGTTGAAGTGCAGTATGCTGCCTCGTCTGGTGATATTCCCTGTGAAAATACATTCCAGAGCTGGGCAGGGAAGATTGAGGTTGAGACCACGCAGGAAGTCGCCTTGCGCATTGTCGATGAAGCGGAAATGACTCAGTTAAATCAGCAGTATCGCAAAAAATCCGGTGCGACGAATGTGCTTTCTTTCCCGGCAGAATTCCCGGATGGTGTTGATGTGCCGTTTTTAGGCGACATTATCATCTGTGCACCTGTTGTGGCCAAAGAAGCGGCTGATCAGGGAAAATCGCTCGATAGCCACTGGGCGCATATGGTTGTCCATGGTATTCTTCACCTACAAGGCTACGATCATATTGATGATGCTGAAGCAGAACAGATGGAAAGTCTGGAAATTAAAATTATGCATCTGCTGGGATTTGCAAATCCGTATGTTTAAATAATTATGTCTTAGTACCCTATTAATTACCCAGAAAAATCTATGGGCACCACGCCTGACTCCACATCAGAAAAAAATTGGCTAGACAAGCTCGGACAAGTGTTTTCGAGCGAACCTAAAGATCGCGAAGAACTGGTAACCATCCTGCGTGAAGCGCATGAACGCAACCTGTTTGATACCAGTGCGCTGACAATGATCGAAGGCGTGTTCCAGGTATCTGAATTACAGGTCCGCGATATCATGATTCCACGCTCAAAAATGGTGGTGGTTGAAGAAGATCATTCTGTCCAGGAAATGCTGCCTACGATTATTGAATCTGCTCACTCGCGTTTTCCAGTCATTGGTGACAGTCGGGATGAAGTGGTCGGTGTACTCCTCGCCAAAGACCTGTTGAGATATCTGTCTGATAAAAACACTGAAGAATTCAATATCAGGGATATTCTGCGTTCGGCATTTATTGTGCCCGAGAGTAAGCGCCTGAATATTCTATTAAATGAATTTCGTAATACTAGAAACCACATGGCCATCATCGTGGATGAATATGGTGGCGTCTCCGGGCTTGTAACGATTGAAGATGTACTGGAGCAGATTGTTGGAGATATCACGGATGAACATGATCTGGAAGAAGACCAGTACATTACCTATTCTGAAGATGACAAATACGCTCTGGTCAAGGCGCTGACACCGATAGAAGATTTCAATGAATTTTTTGAGTCAGCATTTAGTCAGGATGAATTCGATACCATCGGCGGGCTGGTAACAAATAGTTTCGGGCATGTGCCCAAAAGAAATGAGAAAACTGTCATAGACGGTTTTAGATTCAGAGTGGTCAGTGCAGACAGCCGTCGCCTGCAGTTGCTAAAAGTGACTCGAATATAAATCTACCTGATCGTGATCAGACAACGGTAGTTGTAATCAGATGAGCCGCACGATTTTATTATTACTGGCCGGTGCTATTCATGTGTTGGCATTTTCACCATTTAATCTTTGGTGGATGTCGATAGTGTCATTATCGCTTTTCTATGTTCTGTACCAGCAAGATAATACTCACCCGTTTAAGTCCGGTTACTTGTATGGTCTGGGAATGTTCGGGGCTGGCACGTCCTGGGTGTTTAATAGCTTATATGACTTTGGTGAAGCCCCATTTATTGCTGCCGTAGCAATTACTTTCGTCTCGACACTGGTGCTCAGTCTTTTCCCTGCATTTGTACTGAAAACGCATGTCAAATTGCAAACAGCAGCTTTGAATGTCTGGGCGAATGCGCTGGTATTTGCTGCGTTATGGGCGCTGTTCGAATGGATCAGAAGCTGGATACTCACTGGCTTTCCGTGGTTGCTGTCTGGGCACGTATTAGTTGACTCACCGCTGTCGGGGGTTATTCCTGTTTTCGGAGTATTTGCCGGCAGTGCACTCATTGCTTTTCTTGCAGTGGGTGTTATCACTATAGTAATGGCTGAAAAATCACAGCAGCTAAAAGGGCTCATCGGACTGGGTGTATTAATAATTTGCTGTTATTTCTCTGCCACCATTGAATGGACTTCCAGGTCAGCTGATCGACCGATAAAAGTTTCTGCCGTGCAGGCCAATATTCCCTTTGAAATGAAGTGGGATAAAGCACGACGCCATGAGGTTTATAAAACGTACGCAGATTTAACCCGCAGGCATTGGGACAGTGATATTGTCCTCTGGCCGGAAACAGCCATCCCAACCTTTTACAGAGTTGCCAATAAAGATTTTATTCCGGCCTTTGAACAACAGTTAAAACAGCATGATACTGAATTGCTGTCAGGCGTCTTTACCTATGAACCGGGCACTGAACGAATATTTAATTCACTGGTCGCGTTAGGCGGGAATGTGCAGGTCTATAACAAGCAGCATCTGGTGCCCTTTGGAGAATACCTGCCAATGCGCTGGCTGTTTGAGTTTTTCAGGCGTCTGGTGACAATACCCATGTCTGACCTGAGTGCTGGGACAGGGTCTCCGGTGATCTATATGAAAGGCATTCCTGTAGGGGTATCTATCTGCTATGAAGCGGCGTTTGGAGAAGAAATAAAACGTGCGCTGCCAGAAGCCCAGTTGCTCATGAATGTGACAAACGACGCATGGTTTGGAGATTCTCTGGCACCACACCAGCATTTGCAGATAGCGCGCACTCGTTCACTGGAGACAGGACGTTATATGGTGCGGGCAGCCAATACAGGTGTTTCTGCCGTGATTGATTCAAAAGGCAGAGTGCTCGTTGCATCCGGCCAGTTTGTGGACCAGGTCGTCACTGAAGAAGTCTGGCCAATGCATGGAAACACACCGTTCATCATCTGGGGAAATTGGGCAATAATCAGCATTTTATCCGCGCTAATCCTGCTAGTATTTATCCGGACTCGTCGAATCAAGTCAGGCGAGCTTTAATGTTATCTAAAAATCAGTGATCTAAATATTTACGTTATGTCTAAATTTTCTCAAGTTATCCCTGTAATTTTGTCGGGTGGGTCTGGCACACGGCTGTGGCCTGTATCACGAAAATTATATCCCAAGCAATTTATACCCTTGAGAAATAATCGCAGTTTATTTCAGGATACAGTGGCGCGTGTTAATGCCTTGGGTCATGGCATTCAACCCCCTATCATTGTGTGTAACGACGAACACCGTTTTATGGCAGCAGAGCAGTTGCGTCAGGAAGGCATAGACAATGCCGACATCGTACTGGAGCCCGTCGGGCGCAACACAGCACCAGCGATTGCACTGGCGGCATTATGCGCACAGCAGCGTAGTGGTGATGAAGCAATTATTTTGGTGCTGCCAGCAGATCACATTCTTGATGAACAGGAAAAATTCAGTCAGGCAATTGAACTGGCAATGAGCCTGAGTGAGCAGGATCAACTGGTCACCTTTGGTATAAAACCAACACGGCCTGAAACGGGTTACGGCTATATCAAGGCAGGGTCAGCATTAGCGGACGGTAAAGCCAGTCAGGTGGAGAAGTTTGTCGAGAAACCCAAGCTGGCAAAAGCCAAAGAATATCTGGAATCGGGGGATTATTCCTGGAATAGCGGCATGTTCATGTTTAAAGCTTCAACACTAATGACAGAGCTTACGGCACATGAGCCGGAGATGGCTGCCAGCGTCAAGTCAGCCTATGGCGCTCAGGAAAAAGATCTGGATTTCATTCGTATTGATAAAGATGCATTCGCTGCCTGCAAGAGTGAATCTATCGACTATGCAGTTATGGAAAATACGGCTAATGCTGCAGTTGTCCCTCTCGTCAGTGACTGGAATGATGTTGGCTCATGGCATGCACTGTGGGAGTCATCTTCGCGGGATGAGAACAACAATGCCTTAACCGGGGATGTGTTGATAGAAGACTGTCAGGGCTGTTATGTACATAGTTCCAATCGTCTGGTGACGGCAGTCGGAATGCAGGATGCCGTGATTGTTGAAACAGCTGATGCCGTCATGGTGGCGCCACGCAATCAGTCGCAAAACGTCAAGCAGATTGCAAATGCGCTCAAAGCCGCAAACAGAGACGAGTCTGAGATCCATCGTAAAGTTTACCGCCCATGGGGTGACTACGAATCCATCGATAACGCCGAGCGTTTTCAGGTAAAAAGAATTACCGTAAAACCAGGCGAGCAATTGTCCTTGCAAAAACATCATCACCGTGCGGAACACTGGATAGTAGTAAATGGAACAGCGGTGGTGACCTGTGATGATAAAGAGTTTCTGTTGTCAGAAAATCAGTCCACTTATATTCCCATTGGTGCGATACATCGACTGGAAAATCCGGGGAAAATTCCTCTGGAATTAATCGAAGTACAGTCGGGCACTTACCTGGGTGAAGATGACATTGAACGATTTGATGACAGGTACGGCCGTTCAGATAAATAATAGCCGTGGTGTATAAATGAAGAAAGCCCGCGTTTTAGACCGCGGGCTTTCTGTGTAGGCTCATAAGGTTGTAGCAGTCTGATAAATAGTTCGTGCTATCGTGGTTTCAAAGTCGCCTAGGAAAAATTTTTGCTCTAGACGGTTCAACTTAAAGCGCACCGATTATATCTATCATTGTTATTAAACTTTTGTGCCTACGTCGTTTAATCACAATTATCTGCTACTGTGCTTACGTTACTCTTATTCCCTGCATTCTACAAAAAGAACAATTTTATATCGCTTATTGATGTACTTGATGAGTCTTTGCTTTAGTGATCTCTGGAGCTTAATTCTAACTACATGTATCTGGCAGTTTTTTGTTACTATTGTGCCGCAATAGCCCGGGAACATTCTGAAAGATAAAGTCTAATAATTAATCAATTCTATGAACGAAGAATATCAACCTCACGAGATAGAGGCTGAGGTACAGTCGCGGTGGCAACATTCCAATACTTTTCAAGCGGTTGAGGATGAAAGTCGAGAAAAATTCTACTGTCTTTCCATGTTTCCATATCCAAGTGGACGTCTGCATATGGGGCACGTGCGCAATTACACCATTGGCGATGTGATCAGTCGCTATCAGCGCATGCAGGGCAAGAACGTGATGCAGCCAATGGGGTGGGATGCATTTGGCCTGCCTGCCGAGAATGCCGCACTGAAAAATAAAGTACCTCCAGCTAAATGGACCCATGAAAATATTGACTACATGCGTGGTCAGTTGCAGCGCCTGGGTTTCGCGTATGACTGGAATCGAGAACTTGCCACATGCACTCCGGAATATTACAAGTGGGAGCAGTGGCTGTTTACACGCCTGTTTGAAAAAAGCCTGGTGTATAAAAAGAAATCCATCGTCAACTGGGACCCGGTCGATCAAACAGTACTTGCCAACGAACAGGTGATAGATGGACGAGGCTGGCGATCCGGTGAACTGGTGGAACGGCGTGAAATCTCCCAGTGGTTTTTGAAAATCACCCAATATGCTGATGAATTACTGGAGTGTGTGAAACAGCTGGATGGCTGGCCAGAACAGGTTCAGGTGATGCAGCAGAACTGGATTGGCCGCTCTGAAGGTCTGCAGTTTTCGTTTGATGTCGAAGGTGGGCTGCCATCTATGCAGGTTTATACCACACGCCCGGACACTCTGATGGGTGTCAGCTATGTGGCGATTGCCCCTGAGCATGAGCTTGCCGCCATTGCTGCAAAAGATAACCCGGACGTCACCAGCTTTATCGAAAAATGTAAACAGCGAAAAGTAGCTGAAGCAGAAATTAATACGGCTGAGAAAGAAGGGGTGGACACGGGTTTATTTGCCCTGCATCCGATTACAAATGAAAAACTCCCTATCTGGATCGCAAATTTTGTACTGATTGAATATGGTACCGGCGCTGTCATGAGTGTTCCTGCCCATGATCAACGCGACTGGGAGTTTGCACGTAAGTATGGTTTGCCTATTCAGCAGGTCATTGTCCCTGAAGATGCTTCGCAACAAAGTGATGTCAGTCAACAGGCCTACACTGATAAAGGTGTACTGAAAGCTTCCGGAGAATGGGACGGGCTTACCTCGGAGCAGGCGTTCGCAGCCATCTCTGAAAAAATTGAAGCCGATAAACGTGGTGAGCGCACTATCAATTACCGTTTGCGTGACTGGGGTATCTCGCGTCAGCGTTATTGGGGTTGTCCTATCCCGATGATTTACTGTGATGACTGTGGTGCGGTTGCGGTGCCAGAATCAGATTTACCTGTGCGGTTACCTGAGAATGTGGAAGTGACAGGTGCCGGGTCACCCCTGGCAACCATGCCGGAATTTGTCGATGTGGCCTGTCCCAAATGCAGCAAGCCTGCAAAACGTGAAACAGATACCTTCGATACCTTCTTTGAATCAAGCTGGTATTACGCACGTTACTGCAGTGTAGATAATAAAGACAAAATGCTGGATGAACGTGCCAATTACTGGCTGCCGGTCGATCAGTATGTTGGCGGGATTGAGCATGCTGTACTGCATTTACTGTATGCGCGTTTCTTCCATAAATTAATGCGAGATGAGGGGCTGATAAGTTCTGACGAGCCTTTTACTAATCTGCTTACCCAAGGCATGGTGTTAAAAGACGGGACTAAAATGTCCAAGTCGAAGGGCAACACAGTAGACCCTGAACAGCTGATTGAAAAATTTGGTGCAGATACGGTTCGTCTGTTCACCATGTTTGCAGCACCACCGGATAATACTCTGGAGTGGATCGACACAGGTGTCGATGGTTCAGCACGTTTCCTTAAAAAATTGTGGCGCTTTGTCTATATGCATTTGCAGGCGAATGCATCTGCACCCGTGGCAATTAACATGGCTGAGTTAAACGCTGCACAAAAAGAATTACGAAATAAAATTCATAGCACGATTAAAAAAGTCAGTGATGATATTGGTCGTCGGTATACCTTCAATACTGCGATTGCTGCGAATATGGAACTACTAAACGACTTGTCAGCATTAAAAGAGCAGGATGAAAAAGATCACGCAGTGGTACGTGAGGGGATTGAAGCGATTGTACTGATGCTGTCGCCCATTGTTCCACATATATGCTCGAATTTATGGAGTGCTTTGGGTCATTCAAATGACATTGAAAATCACCCCTGGCCGCAGCATGATGAGCAGGCGCTGGTTCGTGATACGCTGGAGTTAATGGTTCAGGTGAATGGAAAGTTACGTGATAAAATTCATGTTGCTGCAGACGCATCTGACGAACATATCAAGACAACCGCGCTTGATAGTGAGAAAATCCAGAATCATATTAAACAACAGCCAGTTAAAAAGATCATTGTCGTAAAAGGTCGGCTGGTCAATATTGTTGTCTAGGAGAAATTAAGTGAATAAATTAAAGCTACTGATAATTGTCACAGCATTGGCAGTCGTATCGGGTTGTGGATATCGTCTAGCAGGTAAAGCTGATCTTGATCCGGTATTTGAAAGTACCCATGTCAGTTATCAGGGGCGAGGCCATGCAATGGCGGAATTGATCGAGAAGCAGCTGGAAGTCAATCAGTATCAGCTGGTCAGTGCCGAGAAGGCCACTGCATTGCTTGAAGTGCTGTATGAAACAACAGATAGAGAAATACTTTCTGTAGATGAAGATGGCAAAGTGCGTGAATACGAATTGATTCTGAGCGTTGGTGTAGACGTTAAGGATTCCGAAGGGAGAAAACTGATGCGCAATCAGGAGATACGTCTCACAAGAGACTTTCTTTTTGATATTAACGACGTATTGGGTAAAGGTAGCGAAGAGCAGGCTATCTACCAGGAAATGCGTGCAGATGCAGCCCGATTAATATTATATCGACTACAAGCCGTTTCACTGGAAGCTGAAGAGAAAACTGCAGAATAGAAAATTCAGTATCACGCGAGATCCGGTAATCTGCAATTTATTAGCAATGGCTGGATTCCCGTTTTCACGGGAATGACGTTATATTTTCAAACGTATCTGTCATTATTCTCAAGCCTATCGGCTATCGTACCCAGACATCTCTGTCACATTTCCAGTCTCATCAGTCATCCCCGCGCAACCACTATGGATGGTGGGAATATTAGAAATGCAGGAGCGATTTCTAATGCAGGCGGGGATCCAGCTGGCGCTGAAATTTCTACAATCAATGATCAATGGCTGGATTCCCGTTGCCACGGGAATGACGATGTATTTTCAAACGTGCCTGTCATTAATTTCAAGCCTATCGGTTATCGTACCCAGACATCTCTGTCACATTTTCAGTCTCATCAGTCATCCCCGCGTAGGCGGGGATGACTGATGAGACTGAAATTTCTACAATCAATTATCAATGGCTGGATTCCTGTTGCCACGGGAATGACGATGTATTTTCAAACGTATCCGTCATCATTCTCAAGCCTATCGGTTAACGTACCCAGACATCTCTGTCACATTTCCAGTCTCATCAGTCATCCCCGCATAGGCGGGGATCCAGCTGGCACTGAAATTTCTACAATGAATTATCAATGGCTGGATTCCCGTTGTCACGGGAATGACGATGTATTTTCAAACGTGCCTGTCATTTATTCTCAAGCCTATCGGCTATCGTACCCAGACATCTCTGTCACATTTCCAGTCTCATCAGTCATCCCCGCATAAGCGGGGATCCAGCTGGCACTGAAACTTTTACAATCAATGATCAATGGCTGTATTCCCATTGTCACGAGAAGGACGCAAGAATTCCTGATTAGTGATTTTCAAGAATAATTTTGGCTATTGCCGAGGAATCCAGTTCACCATTGCCTTGTTCGAGTAAAGCTTGCAGGTAATGATCAGACAACTCAGTGCCCGGCAACTTTATGGAATTTTTCTCAGCGCTTTCAAGTGCGATGCGTATATCTTTGGCATGCAATTTCGTTTTAAAGCCGGGAACATAATTATCATCGAGCACACGTTGGCCGTGCAGTTCAAGTACGCGACTGTAAGCGAAGCCACCCAATAAGGCATCTCTTACTTTAGCGGGGTCTACACCACAGCTGCGTGCCAGCAAATAAGCTTCAGCCACGGCCACCACCGTTTGTGCAGCGACCAGATTATTGCAGGCCTTGGTGACTTGCCCGGCACCGGACTCGCCGACATGAATGATATTTTTGCTCAGGCATTCAAAAACTGGCCGGGCACGTTCAAAATCTTTTGCTTCACCGCCCACCATAATAGACAGTGTTGCGGCGATAGCGCCCACCTCGCCACCAGAGACCGGTGCATCCAGCATGCTTGCACCTGCCTTGGAAAACTGAATGGCCATGTTTCGAGTGGATTCCGGTGAGATTGTGCTCATGTCAATCACCAGAGAGCCGGGCTGGATCCCATTAATAGCCCCTTGTGGCCCGATCAGGACTTCTTCAGCATCAGGCGTGTCTGATACACAGGAAATCACGATACTTGAGGCTTCGGCTAATGCGGCCGGTGAGGCGAATACCTCAATATTATCGGTCTTCAACGCCTCTATGCTGGCCTTGCGGCGTGCGTAAACATTGACTTTGTGTCCGGCCTTGGCCAGGTTCTCGACCATGGCAGTACCCATAATGCCAAGCCCGATATATCCCACTATTTCTGTATGCATAAACCTAATATGTTGATTAATAAGCGTTAAAACACGTATATAATATACGAAACCGAACCATACTTTATATCGATAAATCCGGACGAATTTTTGGACCTAAACGTACAGCAGTTGAGCGATCATTTAGACAGGACACTTGCGCCTGTGTATCTGGTGTCAGGCGATGAGCCATTGCAAAGTGAAGAATCTCTGACCAGGATCCGTGCTAAAGCACGCGAGCAGGGCTATGTAGAAAGACAGGTTTTGTATGTTGAGCGTAGTTTTGACTGGTCTCAGGTGACAGAACAAAGTAGTAATATGTCTTTGTTTGGAGACAAGAAAATACTTGAACTGCGATTACCCAGTGGCAAACCGGGGTTGCCTGGCGGAAAAGCCCTGCAACAGTATTGTGAGCATTTGCCTGAAGATGTGCTGTTAATTATTCAAAGCGGAAAAATAGAAAAAGCCACACTGAAATCAAAATGGGTACAGGCAATTTCCCATGCAGGTGTGTTTATGCGTATCTGGCCGCTTACCGGGACTGATCTGGTACGCTGGGTGCAGGTGCGTCTGAAGTCCGAGGGGTTGTCTGATGATCGTCAGACAGCTGAGTATATTGCTTCACGAGTAGAAGGAAATATGCTGGCAGCGGCTCAGGAAATCGAAAAAATGGCCTTGCTGTCACTTGATAGTGACACTGGCGACTCAAGTCAGCCCTGGGTATCTAGCCAGACCAGATACAATGTGTTTGATCTGGTCGACACGATTCTGAGTGGGCAGAGAAACAAAGTGATAAAAATTCTGGGTCAGTTACAGCGAGAATCTTTTGCCCCCAATCTGGTCTTATGGGGCCTGGCAGAGCTGGTGCGAGCAGTTATTTACACCTCAACGCAAAAACGTGGTCAGTCCAAAGGCGTGCAGAATGCATTTTACTATAATAAACGCAATCAGCTTGGCGCACACGCAAACAAGTTTAACCGCGAACAGCTTTATACTCTGCTAATGAAATGCGCGCAGGTGGATCAAATGATAAAAGGCCGTGCAAGCGGTGATGTCTGGCAATCTTTTACAGATGTTGCCTTAAAACTGGCACGATGATTAGGTAAATAAAATGGCAGCAACACAACAAGAACTCACAGTGAAACAATATATGCTTGGTCTTGGCGAGCAGGCGAGTAATGCCGCGCGTCAGATGTCGGCAGCATCCACTGCGAGCAAGAACAATGCGCTTAACTTTTTGGCGGACTTGTTGCTTGCGCAGCAAGCGCAGCTGATTAAAGTCAATCAACTCGATTTACAGGCAGGCAGGGAGCGTGGACTGGAAGCGGCGTTGCTGGATCGTCTGGAATTAACGCCTGCGCGAATCCAGTCAATGGCTGATGGACTGAAGCAGATTGCCAGCCTGCAGGATCCGGTAGGTGAAGTGTCTGGCCTGGCATCAAGGCCCTCAGGTATTAAGGTAGGTAAAATGCGAGTGCCTCTGGGTGTGATCGGAATCATTTATGAATCACGTCCCAATGTCACAGCAGATGCTGCAGGATTATGTCTGAAATCTGGGAATGCCGTGATATTGCGGGGTGGCTCGGAAGCGATTCACTCCAACCGTGCTATCGGCGACTACATACAACAGGCTCTGTCCATGGCGGGGTTGCCTGAATCTGCTGTGCAAGTGGTAGAAATGACAGACCGCGCTGCGGTGAATGAATTGTTGCGTATGGATCGTTATGTCAGTGTGATCATTCCGCGCGGCGGGAAAGGCCTTATTGAGCGGGTAACAGCAGAGTCTACAATTCCGGTGATTAAACACCTGGATGGTAACTGCCATGTTTACATAGATAAAGATTTCGACAATGAAAAAGCAATAGCAATTTCCGTGAATTCCAAAACACATCGTTATGGTGTTTGTAATGCAATGGAAACATTGCTGGTGCATAAAGATGTTGCAGCCAAAGTGTTGCCGCAGTTGGAAGCCGAATATGCGCATCATCAGGTTGAACTGAGAGGATGCAAAAAAACCAAAGCTATTCTTTCTGGGATTAAGGATGCAGTAGAACAGGACTGGGGCGAAGAGTATTTAGCACCAGTGCTTGCAGTTAAAGTTGTTGAAAGTGTCGACGAGGCAATTGATCATATTGAAAAGTATGGCTCTCATCATACTGATGTCATCGTGACTGAAAATTATACCACTGCACAAAGATTTTTACGCGAGGTTGATTCCAGTTCGGTGATGGTAAACGCCTCGTCACGTTTTGCAGATGGATTTGAATATGGTCTGGGTGCCGAGATTGGCATCAGCACAGACAAATTACATGCACGTGGCCCTGTTGGACTGGAAGGGTTGACCACGCAAAAATTCATAGTCTACGGAGACGGAAATATACGTGAGTGATGCTAAAGCCAGGATAGGCATATTAGGCGGTTCATTTGATCCCATACACTTTGGACATGTTAAACCCAGTCTGCAGCTGGCAGAGAAATTCCAGTTGCAATCCATAAAATTAATTCCCTGTAAGACTTCTCCTTTTAAGGACGCTACGTTTGCTTCAGCGCAACATCGATGGAATATGGTCTCCATTATTGCAGGAAGCAGCGAGTTGTTTGAAGCTGATGCAAGAGAGCTGGAGCGTAATACACCTTCCTATACCTATGACACACTAAAAGAAATAGCGCAGGAAATATCAGATAACTCAACGCTGTTCTGGATAATGGGAGAGGATGCCCTGCCAGACTTTCCGCGCTGGCATCAGGCAGAAAAAATAATGCAGTTATGTCATGTGCTGGTAATGCGCCGTCCTGGCTATGATGCATCTGATGATGTAGAAACCAATCCATGGTTCAGGACATATATGTGTGCTGATAAAAACAAACTGCAAGAAAAACAAAGCGGATATATTTATATGACAGATGTAGAACTGTTTGATATTTCATCCACGCAAATTCGTGAGACAGTTCATGCAGGCGATCAACCCAGGTTTCTGTTGCCTGGTGGTGTATGGAATTACATTAAAAGAAATCATCTGTATCAGGAAAAGGTTAACTGAGTTTTTTAAACAGCAATAGGAGAAAAAGTGGAATTAAAGAAATTACATAAATTAGTCATCGAAGCGCTGGAAGATGTAAAGGGCAACGATCTGGTCAGCGTCGATATGCGAGGAAAGATTGATATCATCGATATGATGGTGATCGCCAGTGGAACCTCTGACCGTCATGTACAGGCGCTGGCTGACAATGTTGTCGAAAAAGCCAAAAAAGCAGGTGCAACGGTCGTTGGTGTGGAAAAAGACCGGTCGTGGGTATTGATAGACTTATACGACATTATTGTTCATGTCATGTTGCCTGAAGCGCGTGAGTTTTATAATCTGGAAAAATTATGGCAATTGAATATACCCGCTGAGAAAACCCAAACAGTGTAATTTTATTTATGCATTTTTCATTGTTGTATGTAAGTGAAAAACCTAATCAATGGGCAGAAGATGCATGCCAGTCTTACCTGAAGCGAATGCCAGCTTCATTTGGATATACGCAAACAAGACTTGTGCCCGTTAAGCGAACCAAAAATACTCATATCGAAACTGCGAGAGAACAGGAATGGCAGATAATTCAGGAAAAAATTCCTAAACAGGCGTTACTGGTTTTGCTGGATGAACGAGGCAAACAATTCACTTCTGAAAAATTTTCCAGGCAGATTGATCGCTGGCAACACAATGGCCAGGATGTAGTGTTTGTTATTGCAGGCGCCGATGGCGTCAATGCCGAACATAGAAAGCAGGCTGATGTTCTGATGGCACTATCTCAGCTCACACTTCCTCACGAAATGGCAAGATTATTTTTAACTGAGCAGTTGTATCGAGGCTGGTCAATTCTTAATAATCATCCTTATCATCGCATATAAAATAATCCCGGATAAGCTACAGCTGGATTCCCGTTGTCACGGGAATGACGAGCACATTTTTAAATATATCGTCATCTCCGCGCAACCGCCACGGATGGCGGGAATATCAGAAATGCAAGAGCAATTTCTAATGTAGGCGGGGATCCTGCAAATGCGAGATATGTCCGCAGTAAATCAAACTGGCTGGATTCCCGTTGTCACGGGAATGACGGCGCTATAAGGGAAGGACGGCAGGATGCAAATTATCGCTGTAATGACGGCACTAATGACGGCACTAGATAAGAATAATGCCATGCTCCTATTGTCACGGGAATGACAAGTATCTTTATAAATATAACGTCATCGTCTTATAACATAACAACATCCACTTTAAACGTAACGCCATCCAATCTCAGCACAACGTCATCCCCGCACAACCGCCACGGATGGTGGGAATATCAGAAATGTAAGAGCAATTTCTAATGCAGGCGGGGATCCTGCAAATGCGAGATATGTCCGCAGTAAATCAAACTGGCTGGATTCCCGTTGTCACGGGAATGACAAACACATTATAAATATAGCGTCATCGTCTTCAAACATAACATCATCCACTTTAAACGTAACGCCACTCAATCTCAGCACAACGTCATCCCCGTGACAACGGGGATCCAGCGAAAGGTTGAATTATATACAATGCGTGAGTGAAGCCAGATTCCTTCATCGGTGAGACCTTGTGCAGTCGCTGTATACATCGAAACCACTTTCATAAATGACAGCAATACATGCAATAATTAAGTTATAGAATTAGGAAGCATTATGTCGATTGTACTGGCGTCAGCATCACCGCGACGCGCGGAGTTATTGCAACAAATTGGGCTAAACTTCAAAGTGTCGCCAAGCGACATTGATGAGTCTGTCCATACCAATGAGTCTGTAGTGGATTATGTTCAGCGTATGGCCTTATCCAAGGCGACAGTGGCTCGTCAGCAGAATGTACCCCAGGATATTATTATTGCAGCAGACACCACCGTCTCTATTGACAGCGTCATTCTGGGTAAGCCTGAAGATGAAACCCATTGTCTTGAGATGCTGGCAAGGCTGTCAGGTCGAACGCACATGGTACACACGGCTGTGGTAGTGTCTCACTTGGATTATGTGGGTAAAGCCCTGAGCTCAAGTGAGGTATTGTTTCGAACTATCGAAGCCTCAGAAGCCAAGAACTATTGGTTAACTGGTGAGCCTAAAGACAAAGCAGGTAGTTATGCCATCCAGGGTAAAGGCGCTGTATTTGTCAGCAAACTATCAGGTAGCTATTCGGGCGTTGTCGGTCTGCCACTTTACGAACTTACACAATTACTGAGAGATACGGATGTCTCCATACTTTAAAGGAAGCCTGTGAGCGAGGAAATTCTGGTCAATGTGACACCAAGAGAAACACGTGTGGCCGTTGTTGAAAACGGTGTACTGCAAGAAGTGCAAATTGAACGCGTCGCCAGGCGAGGTTTAGTCGGCGGGATCTTCAAAGGCAGCGTTAGTCGGGTGATGCCCGGCATGGATGCGGCGTTTATTGATATTGGTCTGGAGAAAGCAGCATTTATTCATGCTTCTGATGTGAATACCCTGCCGCACAGTTCCCAGTCTTTGCCGGCAGAAAATGGAGAGACTGTTCATGAAGCAATTGCCAATCTGTTACATGAAGGTCAACAGGTGCTGGTACAGGTAGTCAAAGATCAAATCGGTACGAAAGGCGCACGTTTGACCACAAACATTACAGTACCCTCGCGCTATTTAGTGCTGTTGCCTTATTCGACAGATGTACGACTTTCTGCACGCCTGGAAGATGAAGAAGAACGTGAACGCCTGACGACGGTCATGCAGGAGCTGCTCGGAGAAAGTGGGAAAAAATTTGGCTGTATACTGCGAACGGCCGCCGAGGCAGCATCCAAAGAAGACTTGCGTAGAGATCTGGAATTTTTATTGCGCCTGTGGGATTCAATCGTAGAAAAAATCGGAGAAGCCACCCCAGTTGCAGAAGTGTATTCAGACCTGCCACTCGCAGTGCGCACTCTTCGTGACCTGAATACTGACGATGTCGAAAATATTTATATAGATTCGCGCGAAACAGTGCTGAATGTAAAAACATTTGCAGAGAAACTGGTGCCAGAGCTGGTCGATCGAATCCAGCGCTATAAAGGTGCACGGCCTATATTTGACCTGCATGGCATTGAAGATGAACTTGAAAAGGCGCTGCAACGAAAAGTAATGCTCAAGTCAGGTGGTCATCTGGTGTTTGACCAAACTGAATCAATGACAACGGTTGATGTGAATACAGGTGGATATATTGGTAACAGAAACCTGGAAGAAACAATTTTTAAAACCAACCTTGAAGCCGCGCAGACAATCGGGCGTCAGTTAAAGCTGCGCAATCTGGGTGGCATTATCATTATTGATTTTATCGATATGACTGAAGACGAACATAAACGTCAGGTTTTACGTGCACTGGAAAAAGTACTGGAAAAAGATCGGGCGAAAACACAAATATGTGAGGTTTCTCCACTGGGCCTGGTTGAAATGACACGAAAGCGCACACATGAAAGTCTTGAACATATTCTGTGTGAGCCATGCCCGACCTGTTCGGGTGGTGGTTCAATAAAAAGCTCACAAACTGTTTGCTATCAGTTGTTCCGTGAAATTATGCGGGTAGCACGCCAGTACGAAGCCACTGATCTGCTGGTACTGGCTTCGCAGTCTGTGGTTGATCTGTTGGTGGATGAAGAATCCGATATTCTTGCCGAACTTGAAGAATTTACTAAAAAAACAATTAAGCTTCAGGTGGAAACTTTATACACGCAAGAACAGTTTGATGTTGTATTGCTCTAGTCGCTTCAGTGAAATTTAATTTATCGTCAATAATCAGTGCTGTATCTCATGTGGTGCTGTATATGGCAACAGCAGTGCTGGTGCTATTGGCAATTTTTGTTACCGTCATTCGCAGCTATCCTGATTTGAGTGAAGTGGTTGAGAGTAAAATCGAATCACGTCTGGGTGAAATTTTAAATGCAAATGTCACTATCGAATCACTGGATATCAGCCGGCAAAGACTGCTTACCCAGATCGTGGCTGAAAATGTCAACATTACTGACCGCGACAACCCTGATAATGTCTGGACGCTGAATAAAGCAAGACTAAGTATCAATCTGTCTAAATCGTTAATTTCCCGTTCCGTACAAGTCAAAGAGGTAAGTCTGGAAGGCCTGGATCTATCGATATCAAGAAACAGGGCAGGTGACTTTCATATCAATCAGGTATTTCTTTTGCCTAAAAGCAGAATAGATCAACAGGGCGGTAAAAGTGATTACAGTGATGTCCATCTGCGTCTGCTGGACTCCAGTATTCACTGGGTGGATGAACTCAGCGATACAGATTATTTATTTGAAAATATCGAAATTGCAGTAGAACCAAAGTCGCGCGGATATAACGTATTATTATCGGGTAGTCTTCCGCAATTGCTTGGTAAATCGATACTCGCAAATATTAGCGTTGAAGGAGATATCAAAAATATTTCAGAGGCAGAGATAGATTTTTATATTAAGACAGAAGAGTTTCGGCTAGCAGAAATTGCCAGACGGTTCGTCGGTGAGAGCGGTAAAACAGTACCTGTTACGATCGACTCTGAACTTTGGGGCCAGTATTCAAATAATACCCTGGCTGGTTTGCGCGGTTCATTAAGCGCGAGTGAGATAGTCACTAATCCGGCCGGTATCAGTAGTGAGCTATGTCTGAGTGATGAATATATTCAACAGCTGTCTTTGCAGTTTGACTGGAAAAATATCGATCGGAAATGGCAATTTTTAGCAGACGATATTGAAGTAGTAACTTCCAGAAGTAACTGGGAAACCTCACAGGCTCAATTTGAACTTCAAAGACATTCTCTAAATGCAAAAACGATACTGGCACATATAGGTGTGATGAATGTCGGCGCAATCTGCAATACCCTGCATTCGTATTCACCACATATTGTTCGTTTTGAAGATCAGCTGCAACAGTACAGACTAAATGCCAATGTTGAAGACCTGTTTATACGCTTTGATCTGAAAGAAAATCATCAAACCTCGTTTCAATACTCAGGACAATTTAACAATGTTGCAGCATGGATGGCAAATGGTAACCGGTCGATCAGAGGTGTGAGTGGCTATGTTACAGGTGGTGATGCGGGTGGTGTCGCACGACTGAATTCAGAAAGCATCCAGCTCGGTTTGCCTGCAATGTATCCCGGGTTTGATTTTAAATTTTCAGCCACAGGTGACCTGGAATGGACACATCAAAATGGTTTCCACGAAGTGAATACGGATGCATTATCGATTAATAACGATGATCTCAGCCTGACAGCGCGTGTTAATGCGAAACTGGTCGGAGACGATTTATATGCAGATTCACAATTTTATATTGATTCCGCAAAAGCGAATGCGGTAGGCGCATACTTTCCATTACTGCAAAAAACTGAAAGAACCAAAAAGTGGTTTACTGAAGCTATACACGAAGGGGACGTTAAGAGCGCCACCGTTATTATTCGAGGCAATATGCGTGCGTTCCCTTTTCATCAACAGTCTGGCGTATTTCAGGCTCAGGTTGAAGTGGATAACGGTATTCTGGAGTACAAGAAAGACTGGCCATATTTGCATAACGTTGGAGCCAGAGTCTCAATTGACAAAGATCGCATCAAAGTTACATCGCAACAGGCTACGACACTGGAGTCTAAAGTAAAAAAGGTTGATGTAAATATCGCGTCATTCTTAAAGGCGAAACTTGAATTAAAGGGAACGGTCGATGGGCCAGGCAGAGATCTTCTCCAGTTTCTGGGTGATTCTAATCTGGTAAGTAAAAATAATTCTGTCCTGGACCAGATATCACTCACGGGTGACTCTCGTCTGGAAATAGATTTCTCAAGATCGTTATCCAGAAAGCTGACTTTACCAACAGAAGTATCTGGCAAAATCCATTTTCTGGGTAACACCCTGACAGTCAGGAAAGTTGGAATTGAACTGAACGATGTCGCAGGCGAAGTGAAATTTACCAAACAAGGTGCAGAGGGCGAGGGTTTGATTGCGACTGTGTATGGTCAGCCTGTCCTGCTTGCGATGAGCACGGCCGGGGAAGGGGCGTCGAACCTGTCATTTGATGCGCCGTTCGATCTTGGTGCCTATCTGAAACAGCAATATCCACGCTTCGATCCTTTCTTTGCAGGTGTAACACCCATTCATGGTGAGCTGTATCTTCCTTCGTTCTTCAGAAAAAACAATCCTGACAAGCTCAAGTTGAACATCGAAAGTCAACTGGCAGGCATTAAATCTGAATTACCATTTCCACTTAACAAAGCAAAAGATAGAGCATTACCCGCTACAATACATTTTGACCAGAAGCAGGGTCGAATGTCATGGCAGATAGCAGATCTGTTATCGATGTACTTTTCGATTAAACCGCAACAGCCATTTGAGTTAAATCTTATTAAGCTTGGTGAGCCGGTTCAGACAAACATTAATTCGCAAGGGCTGATGATTAGTGGTTCATGGGAGACTGTTGACCCGACACTCTGGCTGGCAGCCTACAGGGAATTTTCAGACACAGCGAATCAAACACAAAGCACAACCAAACCCAATATTGATGTCAGCTTTAAATCAGTACAGCTGCCGCAATGGCCTGCAGAAAATATAAGTATTAAGGGTGATTACACCGAGAATGCATATTTTATAGATTTTGATTCCAGTCTGGGCAAAGGGTCTGTGCAGATACCAGATAACAATAATCTGCCCATCAATATCGATATGAAAACACTGATTGTTAAAAAAGGTGGAGCGAATAAAAATGCCACTGCTGTGCAGATGGATCCACTTGAAATCCGGCCGTTCACATTCTCCAGTAACAATTTAATTTTCAATGAATTCAAATTTTCTGATGTGGCAGTCAATACCTCCCGCTTTGAACACGGATTGTCATTTGATGAAATTAAATTAGCTGCACAGGATTTAACAGTAACAGGTAAAGGAACATGGCGAAGAGATCCGCCAATCACGAAGAGTCTGTTTGATTTCCAGCTGAACAGTATTGATGTTGAAGATAGTCTGGTCGATCTTGGTTTTAAGAGTGGATTGCGTAAAGGGGAAGCCAATGCGAGTGCGACGATTGGTTGGCCAGGTGCACCGCATCAATTTGATATAAGTAAACTCTCCGGCAACTCCAGCTTCGAGATAACCGATGGGTCAGTGTCTGAGATCGATCCCGGAAATGTAGGCCGCCTGCTTGCTTTGCTGAATCTTGGTGCGTTGACGCGTCGTCTGTCACTGGATTTTAAAGACGTCACAAACAAAGGCTTTTCATTTGATTCCATCAAAGGAAAATTGAATCTGTCTGAAGGTGGCAGGCTGCAAACAGATAAAATTTCAATCAAGGCGTCAGCAGCAGACATCAAAATTAATGGTGAAACCAATTTAATTGACCAGACCTATAATCAGAACATTACAGTGACACCGGCAGTAACAGGCACACTGACTGCCGCAGGGGCGATTGTGGGAGGGCCAGTGGGAGCCGCAGCCGGATTGATAGTGGACCGTGTTGGCAGCGCCGTAGGACTGAATAAAGTGACAAATGTTGAATATAAAATGACCGGCACCTGGCAAGAGCCCGTGATTAAAAAAATAAGTAAGAAAAAGAACAATTCGGCTGTCAATAAGGGGCAACGCTCTGCGCCTTAGCTGAGCTGGGAATATATACATCTGAATGTCTGTTATTTCTGCTGACCATATTGGATTATTCGCAATTTGTCATGCTTAGGCTGGCCTGGATTCTGTCATTCAAGCATACTTCAAATATATAAACTTAAACCTCAGGAAAAAGAATATGAGTATAGTGGCTGCCATACAAATGGCTTCGGCTCCGCAAAGGGAAGCAAATCTCATGGAAGCCAGTCGATTAATTCGGCAGGCAAAAGATCAGGGTGCTGAACTGGTAGTGCTGCCAGAGAATTTCCCAATCATGGGTACGAAAGAATCTGACAAGGTTGATATTCGTGAGCCATATAATAACGGTCGAATTCAAAGCTTCCTGAGTGAGCAGGCCAAGAAGCATGGTATCTGGATCGTGGGTGGCACAGTGCCCATTGAATGTGATGACCCGAATAAAATCATTGCAGCCTGCATCGTGTATAATTCCGAGGGTGAAGTTGTTGCGCGCTACGATAAAATTCATCTGTTTGATGTTGAGCTGGGTAATGATGAGAGTTACAAGGAATCAGAAACCATACTCAGCGGTACCGAACCCGTCGTGGTTGATACACCATTTGGGAAACTGGGTCTGGCAGTTTGCTACGACTTGCGTTTCCCGGAGTTATTTCGTCAGTTAGTCGATAAAGGCGCCGAAATTATTGCGATTCCATCAGCGTTTACAGCCACCACCGGTAAGTCACACTGGGAAGTGCTGGTGCGAGCCCGCGCGATAGAAAATCTTTGTTATGTAATTGCCGCAGACCAGGGTGGCTATCACCTGAGTGGCCGTAATACATACGGTGATAGTATGGTGGTTGATCCCTGGGGGAATATATTAAACAGACTGTTTCAGGGTGCAGGTGTAGTGATCGCAAATATCAATCTGGACCGTATGGAAGCGACACGCCGTACATTCCCCTGCCTAAAGCACAGAAAACTGTAATAACCGAGTATTTATGGAAAATCTAGACATAGCACGAAATCATCTGCTGGTACCAACCGGGTTGAGCGATGAAGATATCAATAAAGCGTTAAGTGAAGCACTGGGAGGTTCGATAGATGCAGCCGATCTGTACTTCCAGTCCACAACGCGTGAATCATGGTCACTGGATGACGGCATTGTCAAAGATGCCAGTTTTAATCTGGAGCACGGCGTCGGTGTGCGTGCAATGTCAGGGGATAAAACAGGATTTGCCTATTCCGATGATATTGCCATGTCTGCATTACTGGAGTCCTCACGTGCAGCGCGTAGCATTGCAAAATCTCCAGGCGCCAATGATATGCAGTCATGGCGAGTTCAAACGGGCCACACTTTATATACGCCAGATAATCCACTGTCGGTGTTAAATGAAAATGAAAAAATGGATCTGCTACGTACTGCAGATACCGTCGCGCGTGAAGCAGATCCACGTGTCAAACAGGTGATGGTAAGTCTGGTAGGAACACATGAAGTGATATTAATTGCGCGTAGTGACGGCACACTGGCAGCTGATGTGCGTCCACTCGTGAGATTCAATGTCAGTGTCATCGCAGAACAGAACGGCCGGCGTGAACAAGGCTCTATGGGCGGCGGTGGTCGTTATGACTACAAAGAATTTATTGCATCAGATGCCGCCAGCGAGTTTTCCCGCGAAGCTGTACGCCAGGCATTAGTCAATCTTGATGCGAAAGATGCTCCTGCAGGAAATATGACTGTTGTACTGGGCCCGGGTTGGCCAGGCGTACTGTTGCACGAAGCGATTGGTCATGGACTTGAAGGAGACTTTAACCGCAAAGGGACCTCTGCATTCAGTAATCGAATTGGTGAACGCGTGGCAAGCCCAGGTGTCACGGTGGTTGATGATGGCACGTTGCCTAATCGAAGAGGGTCACTGAATATTGATGATGAAGGTACACCCACACAATGCACCACATTAATTGAAGACGGAATTCTAAAAGGCTACATGCAGGACCGGTTAAATGGCCAGCTTTCAAAAACAGCATCCACCGGCAACGGACGTCGTGAGTCCTATGCGCATCAGACTATGCCCAGAATGACCAACACATATATGCTGGCAGGCGAACACGACCCGGAAGAAATACTGGCGTCGGTTGATAAAGGGTTTTACGCCGTTAATTTCGGTGGTGGTCAAGTCGATATCACCTCCGGGAAGTTCGTATTTTCAGCGTCTGAAGCCTACATGGTCGAAAATGGAAAAATCACTTATCCAGTCAAAGGCGCTACTTTAATTGGTGATGGCCCTGACGTACTCACCCGGGTAACCATGATTGGCAACGATCTCAAACTCGATACCGGCGTCGGTACCTGCGGTAAAGAAGGCCAGAGTGTCCCGGTGGGCGTCGGCCAGCCAACCATGCGTATCGACGGCATTACAATTGGTGGTACACAAGCCTAACATTAAAATACACCATCTCCGCGCAGGCGGAGATCCAGCAGGAGTTTGAGGGAGAAGCATTAAACGAATACTGCTGGATCCCCGTTTTCACGGGAATGACAGTTGAGAGATAAAGCACAAGTGTTGTGGTGTTAATCATTCGTGGGATGAATAAATACCGTCATCACTAAAGAAACACCCGTCATCTCCGCGCAGGCGGAGATCCAGCGGGAGTTTGAGGGAGAGGCATTAAACAATTACTGCGGGATTCCCGTTGTCACGGGAATGACAGTAACACCAGGAAACACCCGTCATCTCCGCGCAGGCGGAGATCCAGCGGAAGTTAGAGGGAGAGGCAATAAACAATTACCGCTGGATTCCCGTTGTCACGGGAATGACAGTAACACCAAAGAAACACCCGTCATCTCCGCGCAGGCGGAGATCCAGCGGAAGTTTGAGAGAGAGGCACTAAACAAATACTGCTGGATTCCCATTGCCGCGGGAATGACAGTTACACCAGGAAACACTCGTCATCTCCGCGCAGGTGGAGATCCAGCGGAAGTTAGAGGGAGAGGCAATAAACAAATACCGCTGGATCCCCGTTGTCGCGGGAATGACAGTAACACCAGGAAACACCCGTCATCTCCGCGCAGGCGGAGATCCAGCGGAAGTTAGAGTGAGAGGCACTAAACAATTACCGCTGGATTCCCGTTGTCACGGGAATGACAGTAACACCAGGAACACCCGTCATCTCCGCGCAGGCGGAGATCCAGCGGAGGTTAGAGTGAGAGGCATTAAACAAATACCGCGGGATTCCCGTTGTCGCGGGAATGACAGTAACACCAGGAACACCCGTCATCTCCGCGCAGGCGGAGATCCAGCGGAGGTTAGAGTGAGAGGCATTAAACAAATACCGCGGGATTCCCGTTGTCGCGGGAATGACAGTTGAGAAATAAAGAAAATCGAGAAATAAAAACATGAGCACATCAATAGAAAAATCAGTCAACGGCGAATCGCTGAAATCGTTACTTTCCCAAGCCGTCGAATACGCGCGAGCAAACGGGGCCGACCAGGTTGAAGTGGCAGCAAGTAATGACAAAGGCTATTCCGTGACTGCGCGCATGGGGGAAGTTGAAACCGTTGAACATCATAATCAACGTTCAATGGGTGTAACGGTGTATCGGGGAAAAGCCAAGGGTGCTGCAAGCACAAATATCGTTACACAAGAGGCGATTAATCGCACCATCGACTCTGCACTGGACATTGCCAAATTCACTGCAGAAGATGAATGCTCAGGGCTGGCCGATGCAGAACTCATGGCAAATAACTATCCACAACTGGATCTGGATCATCCCTGGGCAATCGAACCTGACCAGGCACTAGAACAGGCAATACGTTGTGAAGAAGTCGCACGCAATGACAAGCGTATCGTGAATACTGAAGGTGCAAGTGTCAGCAGTATCAGCACACAAATGTCATATGCAAACTCACACGGGTTTGTCGGCGAGTATCGCGGTACGCGTCACAGCATTAGCTGCTCGGTTATTGCCGGTGATGATAAAGGCATGCAGCGTGATTACTGGTATTCAGTTGATCGCAATGCAGATAATCTTGATGGCATAGAGTCGGTCGGTGCCATGGCACGTGAAAGAACAGTCAGGCGTTTAGGTGCGCGAGGCTTAAAAACCTGTGCAGCACCAGTTCTGTTTGAACCGACACTGGCACGCTCGTTAATCGGGCATCTGTTTTCTGCTATTAGTGGCGGTGCGCTTTATCGCCAGGCATCTTTCCTGGTGGATTCTATTAACAAAAAATTATTGCCGGACTGGTTAACAATCAGCGAAGACCCGCATATGGCAAGTGGGCTTGGCAGTGTACCGTTTGATAATGAAGGTGTACGTACGCAGTCAAGAAATGTGGTGGAAGCAGGCGTGCTGAAAGGGTATGTGTTAAGTAGTTATTCTGCCCGCAGACTTGGCATGCAAACCACCGCAAATGCCGGTGGTGTTCATAATGTCACAATGAGTGACAGTGGCAAGTCGCAACAGGACTTGCTTAAAGACATGGGTAAAGGGTTGCTGGTAACAGAATTGATTGGTCACGGAGTGAATACAGTGACAGGTGATTATTCGCGGGGAGCATCAGGGTTCTGGGTAGAGAATGGAGAGATTCAGTATCCTGTAGAAGAAATCACAATCGCAGGAAATCTTGCCGATATGTTTATGAACATCAGTGCAATTGGCAATGATACAGACAGGCGTGGCAATATTCAGTGTGGCTCTATCTTGATTGAAAATATGACGATTGCGGGCGATTCATAGATTGCGTTGTTACTTTTTCACTGAGGTTATGTAACGAGCTTTCCTCGAGTTTAACAATATATTCTGTTTTACCTTCTTTAATGCTTTCTATCTGTAGTGGTAGTCCGTGTAGTGCACGGTCTGCCCAAATGCGATAAGAAGAATCCTCTTTTGCACGCACTATTAAAACAGTGTCGCGTTCTCCGTAGATTGTTTTTAGTTTTTCAGGGCCCAGATTCAAGATCTGATAATTCTTTAGTTTGGCTTTTGAAATGACAGGTAAATTCATTTCTTTTGGAATGCTGTTTATATTCGCCATGATAAACAGTTGCAGAGTAAACAGGTCAGTAGCACGTTCGTCGAGTTTTACTTCCAGCTTTCGGTCTTTATATTCAGATTGTGCCAGTCGTTTATCCCACTGATAATAGACTCGTTCGCTTTTGTCTGCGCTTTTGGTGATGCGAATACGTTCGTAAGATATCGGGCGAACCGCACCGTCCAGTAATTGTAGTTTTGTTGTATCTGTGACTGCGTCATCGCTTATAAATAAAGCGGCTAAACCAAGTGCTTCTGAATTGGACTGATATATCCAGTTTTCCGGGTCAATCTGGGTTAATTGAACATCCACTTTTCCCACATGCAAACCTCCCACTTTCACTGCGTACTCAGCAGTAAATGCTGGTGGCATGTTGGGTGCAGTCAGTGGTAATGAAAATTCCTGTGCCGAAACGCTGCTGACAAATAAACACAGGCAGGCAATCAATATATTTTTCATGGATGTAAAAAATTTGTGTGTAACCATGTTAACGTTATTTCCGTTTTATTGTTATTGAGTCTGATCCAGTATCATTCCTGTCACCAAGTTTATTTCTGCGCAACTGTCACGGATGGCGGGAATACTCGGAATGCGAATAGAGATTCAGCGAATACTGAAAATATCAGTAAGCCAAATTCAACGACTGGATTCCCGTTTTCACGGGAATGACGTGGCTGGTTCATAATTCCGTTTCTTACGAAAGCCAGTAGAAGATTCATAATTCCGCTTCCACGGCAGTGACACCCGAATTCACAAACCAATCGTCATCCCCGCGTAGGCGGGGATCCAGCCCATGTGTGACACGGCACCAGTGACTACATTCCTGCGCAACTGCTACGGATGGCGGGAATACACGAAATACAGATGAGGATTCAGTGAATACTGAAAATATCAGTAAGCCATATTCAATGACTGGATTCCCGTTTTCACGGGAATGACGTGGGAAATTCATAATTCCGCTTCCACGGTAGTGACGCCCGGGTTCTCAATCCAATCGTCATCCCCGCGTAGGCGGGGATCCAGCCCATGTGCGACACGACACCAGTGATTAAATTCCTGCGCAATTGTTACGGATGGCGGGAATAATAGAAATAAAGATGATGATTCAGTGAATACTGAAAATATCAGTAAGCCATATTCAACGACTGGATTCCCGTTTTCACGGGAATGACGTGAAAGGTCCGTAATCCTGTATTCACGGGAATGACGCGGGAGGTTCGTAATTCTGTTTCCAGCGAAAGTCGTTGGTAGGTTCATAACCTTGTTTCTAATGAAAGCCAGCGGGAAATTCATAATTCCGTTTCTAACGAAAGACAGCAGGAGATTCATAATTCTGTATCCACGGTAGTAACGCCCGGGTTCACAAACCAATCGTCATCCCCGCGTAGGCGGGGATCCAGCCCATGTGCGCTACGCCACCAGTGACTACATTCCTGCGCTATTGTATTTGTTCGAGTTGTAAAGGAGAGGTTAGCGGCTGTTTGTCGAAGTACGCGCAACCATCCTGATAATAAATTCTGTTTTCGCATAACCACCGTACACATTTAGGGTAAATGATATGTTCTTTCTCTAATACTCGTTTAGCCAGTATTTCTGCGTTGTCATTCTCTAAAATCGGAACACTTGCCTGTAAGATCACAGGGCCGCCATCAAGTTCCGTGGTGGCAAAGTGAACACTGCAACCATGTGACGAATCGCCACTTTTTAATGCCCGCTGGTGAGTGTTGAGGCCGCTGTATTTCGGTAGCAATGAAGGGTGAATATTGAGAATTCGTCCTGGGTAATGCGTAATAAAAGTAGACTCAAGTATGCGCATAAATCCGGCAAGCACAATAATATCTACATTATAACTATCCAGTATATTAATTAAGGCGTGTTCAAACGCCGCGCGGTCTGAAAATTCTTTATGAGAAATAACGTGGTGTGGAATACTGGCATTGTCTGCACGTGTGAGTGCATAAACATCTGCAACGTTACTGACAACACATTTGATTTCTGCATTGCATTCACTAAAGTGAATGTTATCAATAATGGATTGCAGATTAGTGCCGCCGCCGGAGACAAGCACACCTATTTTGTTAGTCGCCGATTCGCTCATGTATAAATAACATGTGAGTCACCTTCGCCTGTTTTAACTTCGCCAATAATATCCGCGTTAATATTGTGAGTTGAACATGCGTTTAGAATATTGTCTGCATCGCTTTGTTTAGTCACAACCAGCATGCCAATACCGCAGTTAAAGACACGCAGCATTTCTTCCTGCGCAACATTTCCCTGTTGCTGTATCCAGTCAAAAATCGGTAAACGTTTCCAGCTTTGCAAGTTAATTTCAGCGTATACATTTTTCGGTAACACGCGCGGTAGATTTTCAGTGATGCCGCCACCTGTTACGTGGCACAGGCCATGAATAGAAGAGCTGGCAATCATTTCCAGTAACGCTTTCACATAAATTTTAGTTGGTGTTAACAGTGTTTCACCCAGTGTACTGTCGCCAAAGGAATCATTTAAAGACAAGCCTTTTTGTTCCAGCAGTTTATTCACTAGCGAGAAGCCATTGGAATGTACGCCACTGGAATGCATGCCAATAATGACATCGCCCGCGCTAATGTTGTCACCGGTGATTAATTTTTCCTTATCAGCAACGCCCACGCAAAAACCGGCCAGGTCATATTCGCCGGCCGCATACATGCCCGGCATTTCTGCGGTTTCACCACCAATTAATGCCGCACCGGCCTGCTTGCAACCTTCGGCAATACCGGTGACAACGGCTGCACTGTCTTCAACATCGAGTTTTCCTGTGGCGAAATAATCGAGGAAGAATAAAGGTTCTGCACCTTGCACGATGACATCGTTCACACACATGGCAACCAGATCAATACCGATGGTGTCGTGACGTTTTAACTGGTGGGCCAGTTTTAATTTGGTGCCTACACCATCTGTGCCAGACACAAGCACCGGGTTCTTGTATTTATGCGAGGCTAATTCGAATAAGCCACCAAATCCGCCGATATCAGAGATAACACCATCACGGTGAGTGCTTTTGACAGCCCCTTTAATTCGGTTAACGAGTGCGTTGCCAGCATCGATATCGACGCCTGCGTCTTTATATGTGAGTCCCATGGGTGTTTTGAATGCAGTTAAGGTGTTGAAATTAAAAGAATTACATCTAACCACTTGAAATACAAGGGGTTTGCTGAAATATCTTGTATGATTATGATATCTTTATAGTTGTAAATACTATAACACCGCATAGCGTCGTTGCTGAAATGCGGGAATATCAGGAGGCGCTCCGTCCATGTTTAAGGCTAAATATATCCCGAATGCTATCACCAGTGCCCGTATTCTGTGTGTGCCCTGTTTGATCTGGATGTTATTCAATCACCAGTTTGAGCGTTCATTAATACTCGTGTTTTTCATGGGCGTGTCTGATGCCCTCGATGGTTTTCTTGCCCGCTGTTACGGCTGGAAAACAACATTGGGTGCCTACCTGGATCCGATCGCTGATAAATTAATGCTGCTAAGTGCCTTCATCACATTTGCCGCACTTGGCTGGGTGCCCTGGTGGCTTGCAAGTGTGGTTGTCGCACGTGATGTCATTCTGCTAGCCGGTGCGCTTTATTATCACCTGTGGACGAGGCAACTAAAAATAGAACCGCTCAGCATTAGCAAGATCAATACATTCGTACAGATTGTTCTGGCGATTAGCCTGATTTACGCCCAGGTTGGTTCATTACACGTACAAATTTTAAATGCCCTGATGACAATTGTCGTCTGCACAACAGTCGTGAGTGGAACACAATATGTCATGCAGTGGTCACGCCGCGCCTCAAAATTTGCACAGAAACATATGTGAATTGCAGTACACAAGTTATTCCAGTTAACTACGTCATCCCCGCGCAGGCGGGGATCCAGCGAATGCTGAAAATAGCGGGAATGTATACGCAATGACTGGATTCCCGTTTTCACGGGAATGACGTAGTGAGGTTCACAATCCCGTTTCACGGGAATGACGTGAGAGGTTCACTAACCTGTTTCCACAGGGGTGACGCCCGTGTTCACACCCCAACCGTCATCCCCGCGCAGGCGGGGATCTAGCGAATGCTGAAAATTGTGGGAATGTATACACAATGACTGGATTCCCGTTTTCACGGGAATGACGTGAGAGGTTTATAGTCCCGTTTCCAGCGAATGACGTGGGAGGTTCACAATCTCGTTTCCCGCGAAAGAAGGCGCGAGGTTCACATCCCAACCGTCATCCCCGCGCAGGCGGGGATCCAGCGAATGGTGAAAATAGCGGGAATGTATACGCAGTGACTGGATTCCCGTTGTCACGGGAATGACGTGGGAGACTCATAATGACGAGAGAAGTTCACAACCCCGTTTCCCACGAAAAACAGTGCCATGGCTGAAACGGCAACCCAATGTCATTGCACCCACTCACAAGCTAAGCCAAACTACCTGAATGAATTCAGACAATCCCCAGCAGGCGCTTAATCTGCAACTGGCGCAGGCCAATACTTTTGAAACCTATTACTCAGGGTCAGACACGACACTCATCAGCGTGCTCAGGAACGTGGCCTCAGGCGTACTTGATGAGCCGCAGATATTTCTATGGGGAGTCGCCAACACCGGGAAAACGCATATATTGCAGGCAATGTGCCGCGTTGCGTCAGACGCACGTAAACGTGCCATGTATATTCCCATGAAGGACATGCTAAGCCAGAACCCGGCCAGCATTGGAGAGCTACAGGACCTGGAATTGGTGTGCATAGATGATGTGCAAGTGATTGCAAAAAATGCGCAATGGGAAAAAGCCCTGTTTAATTTTATTAATCACCACCGCTTTCAAAAAACCACCATTGTTATTTCATCGTTACATGCACCTACAGAAAACCTGTTTGAACTTCCTGACTTAAATTCCCGTGCGGTGTGGGGGCCGGTCTATAAATTAACCCCTCTGGAAGAACAGCACCTGGATGACGCGTTAAGCTTTCATGCAAAAGTACGCGGCCTGGAACTTAGTGATGAAGTAAAGCGCTACCTGTTAACACGCTATCAGCGGGATGTATCAACCATGGTAGGAATCATTGAAGTACTGGACAAGGCCTCACTGCAGGAACAGCGTAAAGTGACGATTCCTTTTCTAAAGAAAACGCTGACTACGCTTCCGTCTTAGGGCGGGTATCATGCTTGCGGCAGTACATCACCGAGCCGACAAATATCAGCAGACTCATCGCCACCTGTAACGCACCCAGTGGCCATTGCGAAGTGCTGGCACAATTCCAGATACCTATCGTGAAATACACCCATATAAATAACGTCACCCATTTGAACGTATGAAAACGCGCATTAAGCAAACCACGCAAGGGAAGCAGCAATGGTGCAACAATAAATAACAGCGTGACACTCTTGGGAATAATAGTCACAGGGTTAAGCCAGCCAATCCAAAGCACCTGGCCAAACAATAAAATGAAATAACTAGCTAATGTGAGTTTGTAATACATAATTTGTCATTCTGAAGAAAATACATCAATTCAATAAAAATCGTCATTCCCAAATCTCCGGCACTCCTGTCATTCCCAAGGCCTCCCGTCACTCTCAAATAATCTTCGTCACCCCAAACTCCGTCGTCCCGTCATTCCCAAAGCTTCCCGTCATTCCCGCGAAAGCGGGAATCCAGCCCCAGCAAAAAAACCTCTACCCCACATTACAGGTAACCAGACTAACTAAGCACCCAGCTTCAGCACCCACAAAGCCCCATCACAACCAGAAACAACCGTCAGCCCAAAACCCCGATACTCCTGTCATCCCCAAAGCTTCCCAACACCCCCGACACTCCCAAACCCCGTCATTCCCGCGAAAGCGGGAATCCAGCCTCAGCAAAAACAACCTCTACCCCACATTACAGGTAACCAGACTAACAAAGCATCCAACTTCAACACCCACAAAGCCCCATCACAACCAGAAACAACCGTCAGCCCAAAACCCCGTCACCACCAGAAACTCCCGTCACCCCGGCACTCCCGTCACCCCGGCACTCCCGTCATTCCCAAAGCTTCCCGTCATTCCCGCGAAAGCGGGAATCCAGCCTCAGCAATAACAACCTCTACTTCACATTACAGATAACCAGACTAACAAAGCAC